>Ga0123342_1001338_pt1 | contig 41415 bp, 23 predicted proteins | sample Turbeawhitnodule_FD_89960 | JGI IMG/M metagenome (GOLD analysis project Ga0123342, IMG submission 89960) | Root nodule microbial communities of legume samples collected from Mexico - Turtle bean Mexico white nodule | ecosystem: Host-associated > Plants > Roots > Nodule | place: Mexico: Nepantla...
CTCATTCTGAAATATTTTCATCTTATTTGTTTTGTAAAATCAGGTTAATTAAGTTGAATTTAGAAGGAAGAATTAATGGACACCATTTTTGATTTTGTGGCTGATATTTTAAAAGATTTGGTGCGTGGGGCTATCAATGAGTTACATTACTCCTTTTGCTTTAATGGTTTTGTTAAAGAGCTTGAAAAAGAAAAAGATAAGTTTATCCAAACAAGAAAGAGTGTCGAAGATCGTGTCACACATGCTCGAAAACAAACCTTAAAGACTGCAGAAGTTATGGATAAGTGGGTGGAGAATGCTAAGATTGATGCAGAAGAAGTGAATTGCTTGCTGAAAGAGGCAAAAACCAAAAAAAGTTGTTGTTTTTAGGGGTACTGTCCAAATTGGATTTGGCGATACCGTTTAGGGAAGAAGTTGGCAAATAAAAAAATGGACCTTCAAAATATCATTCAAGAAGGTAAACAATATATACAACTTCAACGTACTGCTTCAATTCCTTCAAATACTCTTGATATTCTCACAGAAAAATGTATGAATTTTGAGAGTAGAAAATTTGCTTCCGATAAACTAATGGAAGCACTGAAAGATGATGGAGTTGCCATGATTGGATTTTATGGGATGGGGGGTTGTGGTAAAACCACATTAGCAATGGAAATTAAGAAGATGGCAAAAGATGAGCATCTTTTTGACAAAATTATTTTTGTGCCTGTGTCTAGTATAGTAGAAGTACCAAGGATTCAAGAAAAAATTGCCAGTTCATTGCAGTATACATTTCCAGAAAATGAAGAAATGGAGAGAGCCCAACGTTTGTGCATGAGATTAACCCAAGAAAAAAATATTCTTATGATTCTAGATGATGTGTGGGAGAAGCTTGATTTTGGTCGCATAGGGATTCCCTCCTCTGAACACCATAAAGGCTGCAAGATTCTCATTACCACTAGATCGGAAGAAGTTTGTACTTCAATGGATTGTCAAAGAAAGATTTATCTGCCAATCTTAACTGATGAAGAAGCATGGGCTTTGTTCCAAAACAAAGCATTTATATCTGAAGACAGCCTTGAAACCATCAAGCATTTAGCAAAACTAATTTCAAATGAATGTAAAGGGTTGCCTGTTGCCATTGCAGCTGTTGCTAGTAGCTTGAAGGATAAAGAAAAGGTGATATGGAGTGTTGCATTGAACAGATTGAGAAGTTCTAAGCCAATGAATATTGGAAAAGGTTTCCAAGATCCCTATAAGTGTTTGCAGTTGAGTTACGATAATCTAGAAACTGAAGAAGCTAAATCACTTTTCCTATTGTGTTCTGCATTCCCCGAAGATTACGAGATTCCAGTCGAATGTTTAATAAGATGTGCAATTGGGTTAGGTATGGCTGGAGAAGTTAACTCATATGAAAATGCAAGGAATGAAGTGATGGAAGCCAAAATTAAGCTTGTACGTTCGTGTCTGATATCGGAAGCAGATTATGAAAGTGTCAAAATGCATGACTTGGTTCGCGATGTAGCCCACTGGATAACAAAGAATGAGAATAACATCATCAAGTGTGAAACAGAAAAGGATGTAAGTTTGGATCAAAGTTCAATAAGATATCTATGGTGTGTGAAATTTCCAGATGATATGGATTGTTCCAATCTTGAGTTTTTATGCATACGAGCAAACTTCGAAGTATCCGATGAAATTTTAGAAAAAATGGGAAAGCTTAGAGTTTTGATTATTACCAATCCAAATAGAGATTATGCATTGCGGTTGTCAACAAGGTCTTTCAAAACATTAAGAAATCTTCGTTGTCTAGTCCTTCAATACTGGAAATTGAGTGACATCTCATTTGTAAGAGATATGAAGAAACTTCAAAGTCTTTCATTGCATGGTTGTTCATGGCCTTCATTCATTGATTTGCAAACTGATGTTGCATTTAGACAACTTAAAAACTTGAAACTGTTAGAGTTTAATGAATGTGACATTGAAGTGAAGAATCTTGAAGAGATCAAAAGCATCCCAGTTTTAGAAGAATTGTATATCATTCAAACAAAATCAAAGTACAATGATAGAAAGTTCACTGAATGCTTTAACTTTTTTAGTTTTTTCCAAACACTACAAAGGTATGGAATTCTATTAGGACAAAATTTTTCTCATATTTCTATATCATCAGAATTTTGCTCTTGTCAAAGAACTTTATTGCTTCATAATTTTAACATATCAAATGAGGTTATTAAGGGTTTGGCAAAAGAAGCAAAGGATCTCTTTATAAAAAATATTGAAGGAGGTGTAAAAAATATGATGCCTAATATATTTGAAATTGAAGGGGGTATGAATAAGTTGAATTATTTGAAGATAAAGAATTCTGAAGAGATTGAGTATTTGGTTGACACTAGCAATGATTTGAATAAGGTGAGAAATGTCTTCTCCAAGTTGCATTCCTTGATGATCGTGGAGATGAAATATCTAAGAGCTTTATGGCATGGTTGTGTACCTGGGAGTGGATCTTTTGAAAAATTAGAGAACCTATGGTTATTAAATTGTCCAGAGTTGACATATGTCATTGCTCCAGGTGACTATGCAATTGGGTATTCCTTGCCATCCAAAATTTTCCAAAATCTTCAAGAAGTGATGATAAACAATTGTGAAAAATTAAATCATGTATTCTCAGTGAGTACCATAGGAGATTTGTCTCAATTGAAAAAGCTTTATATACACAAATGTGATATGCTAGAACAAATAATTGGGGATGTTGTTGATGAAAAAGAAAAAAGAGATGAAATTATTGAGGAAGATAAACATCAACATTTTGAATCTAATCACTTCAAAATCACATCAATTCCATCACCAACCAGTGTAAACGGTAACGCAGGTATTTTTTTTTTTCATTTACATCTCATAACCATGTTTAACTCACATTTCTACATTTTATTATTTTTTCATTTTCAATCAAATTTATGCTGAGAGAATTCAATAAAACTAGATAGATTAATAAAAGGATAAAAGTTTATTTAACATTAGGTGTAAAAAATGTCCCAATATTAGCTTTTCCTCTTACTCTTAAAATCTTCATCTAGTTTCTCTTTAATTTCATTATTATTTTTTTTTACTTTTATTATTTAATAGATTCCTTATTTCAAGTATATATTTTTAGGTTTTCTCAAATTATATTTTTTATTTTCTTTTTTTCATTATTACAATGTCCTTTCTTATTAAGGATGTAAGTGTGATATTTTTAATATTTACAGGGATACTATGTGTAATGTAAAAAAGAATGTAATATTTTTAAAATAAGGAAGGTTTGGGTAGAATCTTAAAAAGTGATCAGATTGTTAGTGTAATTGGAGAAAAATTCAACGAGTATTGGTATAATTTATTTTAAAAAAAAATATCATTAACTTTGAATAATTTAGCCTCGTTAAGTAAAAAATAATTCTTGGAGAGGAGAAATTTTTTGTTAGATTTATTGTTAAAACATTATATATGAAAAAAAGAGAAATATATTTTAATTTTTTTTTCATATAAAATTATGAATTATTTACTCATTTCATCTTTGTTGTTACAAAATTTTATATTTTAATGTATACAATTAAGATAATTTCATTTTAGTCCCTAAAATACTAAACATTTTTTATTTCTTTTAATTTAATGAATAAAGTAAACTAAAAATAGAATCTCTATAGATTAAAAAAGATACAAGTTTAGAACATAGGAACTAAAATTAAGATTAAGATGAAGTTTTCATCATTATCATTTTCTTATGTCTGGGTTTGTAGTTTTAACCCCTTTAGATTAATATTTTGAAAACAAGAGTATTTTGAAAATAAGAGTATTTTGAAAACAAAGAGTATAAGATGTAGACATAAAGATTTATATAATTAACTCTAATATTTTTTTTTATTTATAATTGTTTTTCAGGATCATTTACTCTATTTAACTTTGTAATTCTTGAAATATGGTCATGTCCAATGTTGGGGTCATTGTTTGAGACATCTGTAGCTAAGACCTTGACTTCATTAAAATATTTGAAGATAAAACATTGTCATGGTTTGAAGCATATAATAACTCAGGCAAGAGTCAAAAGAAATCAAAAGGAAAACAAGGTTGAAGATGGCCATGATTTCCAAAGTGATCTTTCAATGTTTCTAAAATTGAAAGAGGTAAATATTAACAAATGTGATTTATTGCAACATATATTCCCATTGTCTTCTGTTGGAGGCATGGTGAAATTGAATGAAACAAGAAATGAAGAAAGTTCTAATTCAAAAGACAACACATGTCATCAACCACAAAAAAGTACCCAAACTGAGCTTCCTTCTTTACAAAAACTCATACTTGATTATCTCCCCAACTACATAATCCCATATAGTTATTATGTAAGATGTCCATCTTTAGAAACACTATCATTGAGTGTGGGAAGATATGTTGAATTTTCCACTGTAAATTCTTCATCAAATACTTCAGAAATGATACACCCGAATTATATTAAAATCAAGGTATGATTAATTGTCACTCACTTTGCCTATCTCTCTTTGTTCATGTTTGTGCTATAAAAAATAAATGGTTTTACTTGCATTATGGTTTGCTGGTAGCTTGAATATATTAGATTGGTGGAGATTATTTTGAGAGAATAGCTATTCCTTTTGTTAAATTTCAGTTTTCAAAAAAAAAAATATTAAAAACTAATCACTTCAATGATTAAAGACAAATTGTGTGGATTGCAGATATCTAGCTCAGATTCTCTTCACTTGTTTCAAAATGTTGAATATCTTTCAGAGCAACCACAAGGTCTGAATTTTCTCATCATGCGTAATATTGGAGTAATTAATCTAAAAGGTTTTGATAATGCAAAATACCTTTTTGATTTGTCTATTGCTTCATTATTCATGTTGCAAAATTTGCATATTGAGAATTGTCCTAAACTTCTGCACATAATAGACATTGGTGATGAATATGAGAGTAAGAATTTGGATGCTATCTTTCCAAACTTAAGAACTCTTTCAGTGTACAATTGTGACCAATTGAAATATATGATTGGCCAATGCCCTCTTGATAATAAAAATGATAAGGAGATTCATCTTCATTTTCCAACATTGGAAGAACTCTATCTTGATAAGCTACCAAACATTATTAGTATTTGTGCTACCAACTCTCTGTCCAAGGCATGGCCATCTTTGAAGAGATTTTATATCGATGGATGCTCCCAACTTGATAATAGTAGCACAACTCCCATGGTAATCCTTATTATTTTAATTATTAGTTTAAGTGAAAAGATATATGCATGTTTATGTTTAAGTGTTGTGTTCAATTGTCCTTTTGAACATAGTTCAACTTGTTTACAATTAATTATTTTCAGCTCGAACGTTGTATGTCAGAAAACACTTCTCCTCCTCAAATGAACCAAGAAGATCCACCTACATCTGAAAATAATAAACCATGTTCTTCACCAGTTAATGATAACACTGAATCTATGTTGGGAAGCACAACTGAAATCTTACATGAACATAAAAAAATAGAAACCAAAGCACTTGTATCTGAATTAGAAGAGTTGAACAAAATAGACAAAAAAAGTGAAAAGATATCAGACATACAAGCGATTGAGCAAAATTTGCCAATCATTTCTTCTCCAAACATAATTGAGGTATTTATATATTTTATTTTAATCTTCTAAAAAGTTATACATTAGTAAACTACATGATGGAAGAAATTAAAATAACACCAACTTATGTTTTTAAGGTGAGAAGTCCATCTCAAACACTTGTATGGTAACTCTCTTGCATAAAATACATTTGCTTATAAATTTAAAAATGACTAGGATTGTAAACAAATCTCCTTTTATAAACACTAATTTTTGTTATGCTTGTTCAATATTTCAAATAAAAGTTGGTGCACAAAGAATCAAACAATGAAACAGGTCTTCCACACCAACATGCACACGAAGAAATAATGGTAACCACTAAAATTGCTCAGATTATTGTTGTACTAACACATGATGTATGTTATGAAACAAATGTTTCTCAAAGCTATAACTTAAAAGATACGCAAACATTCATTTTTCATTCGTGATGTACAGAATATTGAGGAAATAGGACGACAAAAGATCGAAGAAGGGTCTCCATTAGAGGGAGTTGTTACTAAAACTTTGTCAAGTGGTGTAGATAACATTAGCTTGGATAGAGGTGTTGCAATTCACAAGTCAAGTGGTGCATATATACTTCCACAAGATTTCCAGCTTGTTAAACAAGATGATAAGATGAATGAAGACGAGGCAGGAATAACACCATATAAAAATATCAAAATCCAAGACGAGGGGAACTTGTTGGATAAAACAAAGGGAATAGGAATTATTTCTGATAATGGAGTTGAGGTTACTCCAGGTATTGCTCTTCTCTTGTCTATTTTTCATCTTTTATTTATATGTCACCTACTTCTCAATCTTTTTACAACTTATACAGTAAATCGTATAAAACTGGAAGAGTATAAGCAGTTTGTTGATCTCGATGATTCACAAATTTCTCTACTAGTGGAAGCGATAACAGCATATCCTCATCTTTGGAATGCTTGTGAGAAGTTTAGTGATCGCTTTCAAGCTTGGATGTTGAAAACATTGGCAAATATGTTGTTGTTCCTTCGAACTGAAAGTGTTGATAGTGTTAATCCTGAGAGAGAAAAGGAGTTCCATAAACTATGTGATGAAGTTGTTCAACTTGGATTTGAGAGATCGTGGGTTGATGAAATGCGTCAACGTGTTGTGACAAGAAATAAGTTGGACCATGCAAATACACAAATTTGTGAGGTTCTTAAGACACTTGATCATTTAATTCGACAGTTAGATAACATAAAGAAAGAACTTAGGAGTCTTAATGACTTTGTTGATGCCCATACAAAATATTTTGACTTTTTGTGATATGGAAGTCCCAGCCAAACACTTTGGTTTTATGTATTTTCTATTTCTTCTTACAAATACATTTGGCATTATTTGTGATTATTCTAAAAATGAGTGTCACTCTCTAAATGTAATGTTATTTTCTGAATGTAATGTTATTTGAGCGGGTAGAGCAAGATGTTTAAGTTTATTATATTGCATTTATCGTAGACATTAATGTTGTTTTCTGAATTTCTTCAAGCATGGTTTGATATATAATTTCCCCCTTATTTGTTTAATTCTTTGTTTAATTTATGAAACATTAAACCAGGTCAATTCTTGAATTAACTTACTCAATTTTAAGCAACCTACTCAATTTTATTCCAACAAGAATAATTGTGTACAAATTGTTCCAACTTATAGTAAATCACCCTTTACGTTCGTGATATTTTTTATTTTAAAATTTTATCATGATTTTGTTTTTTAAAGACGTTTCAAAAGTTTTGGAAAATTAAAGAAAAAAATTGTATATAAATTATCATTAATTTTAATTATTATATAAATTGTTGGGCAAGTAATATTTATCTGAATAATTAATAAGGAAGCAAAGTATTTCTTTTTTAATGAATTTTTTGTTTGTAAGGACTAGTGTTTATGGCTTCTTAATTACGTGAGTGCAATAATTTAAAGATGATAATTATATATATATATATATACATTATACTTAATCTTTAATTTTATTAATGTAGTGGATGTATTATATGGATGGTGTAAAATAGTATATGGTTTGAGAACTAGAATGGTTGGAGTTGTTTTAGATTTTGGTTGGTTTTAAAATAAGAAAACTTTTCATATGAAATATATTTAGCAGAAAATATTTGTAGATTTTATGGTGGAAGTTTTTCCACACGAAATACAATAGATTTTCTTTTGTAAATTAATGCGCAAGAAAAAAATTATAATTACTTGTGAATTTACTCATGTATATGTAAATTATATATAATTTTTTCTTGCGAATAAAACTTTGCAGCAAAATTATTAAAAATTAATAATTATTTATTTCAGGTTTTCTTGTAAATATAAATTTGTAAATAATAACATCGTAATAATTTGAAATAAACTGGTTAGATAATGTTTGCTTTTAAGTTTATGGTAAATTATTTGGAGCAGAAAAATAAAATAAAGTATGATTTTGATTTATTATTAGATATTTATAAATGCGTAAATACAATAACAATAATAACAATTATATGAGATATTATATTAATGATTGTTTCGGCATTGTCAATATAGTCTCATATCACTTAGGATTTGAGGTTAATGGCAGTTTAAGTACATTTTTCTCCTCTAACTCACAGATACGTCTTTTAAGAATAAAATTGTGAGAAAACACCGACCTTCTAAGTGGACAATATTTTAAATACAATGATTGACTGATCATATCAATACTAACTTGAGGTCGAAATAAGTATTTTATACATATGAATAAATTGGAGATATAGAAAAGCAATAAAAGATATTTAGTTTTGAAACTCAAAATTATTATTGACAAATTTTTAAATATTTTCAGTAAAAATCAACAATATGACATATAATATGATGAGAAATATAAGTTCAACAAACAACCTTGAGATAGTGCCAAATAAATAAAGAGCATAATATAATAATTGTCGTGTTTGTGTGTCCGAATGCACATGTTTATATGTATTTAAGTGCGTGATTTGATATTCGATAGAGCATGATGCATCCATGTCTTTGCATATTTCACAAAATTACTTTCATAAATATAGCAATTTTGAAAGCTTTAAACGTTAATAAATATATAATCAAAATTGCTACTCTTAATATAAAATATTAAATATGTTTTTGGTTATCTGTAAAATTAATTTTCGATCCAAACTTTAAATACTCTATTACACAGTGGATTTTAAGCTTAACTCAATCCCATAAAACCGACTCATGAGATTGAGGTTTGCATCCACTTATATATTATAAAAACTCTAATCTCTAATCGATGTGTGATCTGCAAGATACTCATAGAAAATAATATTGAAACGACTTGAATATTAACGTGAATAATAAAGTAGACAATATAATTATCTGAGGTATTCAGAGGTATTCAGTATAAATAATAGTAATTTGCATATGATACAATAATACATGTATAATACTACAACAACTATACTATTTTGTACATATTATCTTCATATAGAAATAACTAAAATCGTATCAACCATGCAATTCGTCACTAAGATTATTCAAATTCGTGTCCATCACATAAAATTTTTAAAAACTGTCCATTTGGGTAAATTCTTTGCAAAATTCCATTTTCGATAAAAACTACTAGGAAGTTGACACAAGTAGTAGTGATGAAATTTACAGATGAAGAGAAGTATCAACGTCTGAGGTATCAAAATTTGTTGATGTTGGTGCTCCCTGTGGCCATAAACTGGAGGAAGGGGGTGGTTTCACGTTCATGGTGTTGTGATAACTTTGTGTGAAGTTGAGGCCAAGAGAAAGAGAATCATGGAGAGGAGGCACCATTCTTGGGGGGTGTTGTTGTTGTTGAGAGTTTTGTGATGATGGGTTGTGCATAATAGATGATGAGGTGCTGTGAGATGACAAGAGTTGAAGGAGTTGCTTCCCCTCTCTTCTTTCTTTGACCTTCTCCAACTGTCTAAACCTTTCTTGAAGAAGAGCAATGGAGGAGTTCACAGAGGCAGTAGGATCATTACCTTGCCTACCCATTTGGCAGTGAGTAAAAATGAAGTTGGGGTGTTCTTTATATTGTGGTGGGGTTTGGAATGGAGTGGCTTGGAAGTGGTATATAATACAAGGGAGTGCATGTATAGGAGATAATCATTTTTAGCTGTTCATAGTTTATTTTTTTCATTTGGGTGCATGTTACTGATTCCTGATGATAGCAACAGAGATTAGAATCGACTGGTGTTTGAGAAAATGCCAAGGAGAAAACTGCTAAAAGTTAGTATATTGCTGGATGTGTGGCCAAAGGGACTTTTTGAAGGAGGAAAAGGGTGAGAGGTAGAGTCCAAAATGATTGTGCTGAGTAGCATTTGGAAGGGAGCATTGTGGAGAATAAATGGTTAGGTAATGCAATGCTTATCTGGGCTTGTCAATTTTAGCCACTGTTTGCTTAGGGGAAGATGCTACTTCTTTGTTTGATCTTGTTGCTATAATACCCCCTTTTTAATAACCTTTTAATTGTTGAATGTGCTATTCTTGTTTTGGAGCTGGAAGGTGTGCACAAGAGACAAAAGGAATAGAGAAGGAATATTTTTGGACTTTTGCCCTCAATGATTAAATTAGTCCTAATGCAGTGCCCATGAAGGGAAGACATAGGATGAACTCACTCTACTGTGTAACATTAAGGTTTCTTTAATGATGCCCTCTAGCTACTTTCAGATTGTAGATTTAGTTGTGATTAATTTCCACAATTTTGCTTGTGGATTATGGATTGATGGAAAGCCATAAAGCTTAGTTTTGTCTAATTTGAATGTGCCAAGTTTCTTAGATACCCGGGGAGTGTAACTTGGTAGCCTCTGTTCTTACATAGAAGTTTGTTGGAATGAATTTGATTGCTTCTTGATCAAATGTTGGGTTGTTCATCATTTTTCTGTTTTCTCTAACAAGCTCAGTGGAACTAACAATGTATATCTATGATGAGATTAACTTTAAAGATGGGATATTTATGCAATTTGAATGGTTGTGGTCTTAGCAGAGATTAGTGATTTTTTTAATGATTTTATATGGGTTTTTGATTTGACTTGTGAAGTTGGCTAAAACGAGTAGGCTAAGTGTTAGAAGACAAAGTGATGGCTAGTTTAGTTGGATGCTAAAGTAGGATATAAAACTTCACTTAACTTTTATATGCTTCTGTTATCTTACATTATGACAGAAGCATTAAATTTCGGGCACACTAGAAAGAATGAAACATTATCTTTGGAAACACACAAGAACAACTTTTCATATTAAATAATGGAAAAACATAGAAGCTACTCTGTGAGTCTGTGTAGCTTGGAGCCTAAAGTGAGTCCAGTGCTTGAGAAAGTGGAACCAAACACACTAAAAAACCTCTGCAGTATATAGTAAATACAACAAAAGTTATTGTCTCTTCTATGCATTTACTATAGTAACATATGTACTTGTGCAACTTGAAAGCAAGATGATCAGATAGCATATTTTTGTGAAAGAAAAACTTCAGATAGTAATATCCTTTTCAACTTTTACTCCTAAATTTTTTCCACCTTATAATAAAAATGATGTTTCCTTCACTGTCATGCAATTAATATCAAAACTAGAATTTCTCACACATTAAGTCATCTTTAAAAATACAATGAATTTTTCCTGTCTTCATGAAAACGGAATTCATGCACTGATCTTTTCTAAAAACACATTTTTACCATTCAAAATGAAGAACAATACTAACAGCCTTTTAGATATAACATGTAGATAATAGAAACCATTTCTCAGATTATAAAAGACAAATACGTTGTTTGAAACAAAGATTTGGACAGGTCCAGCTTCTGCCAAAAATCCCATCTGATACAAACATAACACAACAGTCATAAACTACAATCTCTACTGTTTTCTACTGTTGGAAATCATCGATTAGAAATTAAAACATTTCATATTATATAATATAAGTGGGTGCAAACCTCATCTTATAAGTCAGTTTTTTGAGGTTAAGTTAGATTAAAATTCACTTCTTAATATCGGAGAGTTATATAGTTTAATTACTCTAAAGAGAATGGAACTGCATAAGCCTTGTTCACCATGGTAGCAACAGCTTCTAAGATCTCCCCCTTAAATGGTCTGAAGACAGAACCTTGGTACTTAACAGGAAATGTCACAAACCCTGTTCCATCACGAATTAACACTTTCCCTGTGCTTTCTATCCCTGTAACTGCCACCACAAATCCATGTCAACCACTATGATATTTCAAAATTTTACATTCATCCAAGGTTCAAATCAGTCACTTACGGATACATACTTTTCTCTGATCTAAATTATATACTGTTCAATCAAATGTACAATAAAATTTACTATGATAACATGTATAGCTGGGTAAAACTAAAACAGCCATTGTCACCCCCTATTATCCAATTCCCCTATAAAAAAAATTATAGTTTATGTGTGAAAATTCAAGTTGTGAAAAATAGTTTAATGTAAACCAAAAGAAAGTTGTCCTGGTTGTTGAAGATCCCACATCGACTAAGATTAGACTCTTTCATTGTATATAAGTGGGTGCAAACCTCAATCCTATGAGCCGGTTTTATGGGGTTGATTTAGAATTGTTCACTTCGTAATACAATTACTTTATTGCAATTGCATATGTTTCTATTTATGAAGATTTATAGTTACAACTTAAAAAAATGGAAGAGAAAGTGTTTTAGAAATGAAGAAAGAAAAACAATCTGGAAGAGAATGTATTTAAAAAATGGTTTTAGAATGATCTTTAGTGCATTTTAGTTTTTTCCCAAAATCTTATATATTTTAATATATCTTATCCATCTTTATTTTTAAATAAAATTTTAATATTTTAAAAACACCATCAATAATTAAAAGTAAACATGTACCATAATACAAATTATGTATCATAAATATGAAATATATTTTATCATTTCAGAAATAAATTTATGAATTTTAATTATGGTACACTGACTATATTATTGATGCGGATTCATTCTTTTATGTTCTTAATCGTTGGATGGTGTTCTTGGTACATCACTGATAGATTCCTTCAACATGGTTTCAATGTTTGAACTAATTAACATTTAGGAAAAGTTTGTTCAGTTCAGGTTATGTGGAAAATAGAAAACCATACAACAACACAACACAAGTCAAGTGTTTGATATTTAAGGGATCCAAATTTGTGATATATAATTGTTCTCATGCAGATTCTTCTGCTACACACGTGTAGTTACTCTGCAAACAGTAGCAGAAGATTGCATTGCATCTAAAAAGGCACAAGCTGAGATGATCATTGTCCAGGGACAAAGTTGGTGGCATAAGCCCAAGCATTGTTGGCAACAGGGTCAGCAACATGGTCGTAGAGGTTCTGAATAGGGCCCTTGCCAGTGACAATGGCCTGAACAAAGAAACCAAACATGGAGAACATGGCCAATCTACCATTCTTGAGTTCCTTGACCTTCAACTCAGCAAATGCATCAGGGTCATCAGCAAGACCAAGAGGGTCAAAGGAACCTCCAGGGTAGACAGGGTCTAGGCCTTCACCAAGAGGTCCTCCACCAACTCTGTACCCTTCAACAAACCCCATCAGCACAACCTGAACAGCCCAGATGGCAAGAATGCTCTGAGCATGGACCAGGTTTGGGTTCCCCAAATAGTCAAGCCCTCCCTCAGAGAAGATCTGTGCACCAGCCTTGAACCACACTGCCTCACCGAATTTCACACCATTCTTCTCAAGGATCTCTGGGAAAGTGCATCCCAGAGCACCAAGCATGGCCCATCTGCTGTGAATCACCTCCAACTCACGGTTCCTGGCAAAGGTTTCAGGGTCAGCTGATAATCCAGCTGTGTCCCATCCGTAGTCACCAGGGAATTCACCGGTCAGGTATGATGGAATCTGCTCAGAGAATGGTCCCAAGTACTTGGGACGGTCAGGGCCATACCTGTTTTTCACAACCATTCCATGCAAACAAAATCAGTCATTTTCTCAAACAGATAATATTCAACACCCCACTTCATGTTATAGCACATACTGTCATTTTTATCTTCACAATACAAAATATAAATACAGTTTGATAGATGCTTTTCTGTTGTGTTCTTTTATCAGAATTAGAGTTTCACATTTAATGCAGACCCTTATAAGGTAAACCAGTGAGCTAAAACTCTAATTTCAATTCACAAACAACACCAAAATCATGAAAGCAAGGAATTGCATGTAAATTTAGTCAAATTATTCATTGTGTAACTTCAGTATTATTATACTAAAACTCATAACTAGTAATACCAAACACTAACATTTTGTAGTATGACAAGAAGGTGCATGGATGCAATGTTGATTAGGGAGCACTTACCAGATGCTCTGAGGAGCACTCTTGACGGTACGGCGCATGTTGGTGCGACCTTTGCCGGAGCCACCGGTCTTGCGGACGAACTCATTGACCTGCTTCAGAGCTGTTTGACCAGCGAATGCTGATTGCTGGAAAGCAGAGGTGGCCATGGCTCTGTTGTGTTGGCAAAGGCTCTTCTTTCTGTGGTTTTGTGAGTGTGTTGTGGAGAATGAAGAAGGTTAGTAGAAATGTTTATAGAAGGGTTGTGGATGAGGATATGCACAACTCAGCAACACCTCATTGGTTATAGATATGGATGTGGATTCTCATGCTGATATTTTGTGTTTCTGAACTGTCTCTCCTTCTGCCACGTGGATGCAAAGATCTTCTTCCTTAGATGTTTTCGAGAGGGTTAATGTAAGCCACACAAAAAGGGTCCACCAAAAGTCAAGAAAACTAAAATATTAACTTGTTCTAATGGAGAATAGTGTGGACTGGGTTCATTCTACAGTACAGACCCGTGACCCATCACATTTTTTTTCTACTTTTATTTTCAGAAAACCTTGAAGATTAATATAATTTTAAAATTAATCCATTTTAATAAAAAATATTTATTTTTCTTATCGGACGAGTCGGTCTCGATCTTGATGACTGACCTAACATGTCAAAGAGTATCTCAAAACACTTAATAAATGATACTAACGATAATTACAATAACACTTTATGAATCATATTCATGTCTTGGTTTATTCGAAAGACAAAACAGTTAAATACTGATTAACTAAAACTTGATACAAATATTCTTCAGATATATCAATATATCTTCCTATAAATCAGAGACTAAAATACATATCAGTGAACAACTGACATTCAGCTCATCACAATAAGAACGCATGATCAACATTATAAATAAACACCTCGCAGAGGTGTAAGATACGTTTTTATCAAACATAACACTTCGTCGGAGTACATTTTTCAGGTCAACCCTAACCGAACGTCAGGATTTGAGAAAAAAAAACTTGAAGGAAGAAACAAGAAAATCACTAACACATCAACAATTATATAACTAGTATGTTGTATTTTTTAAACTCTCTTTATCTATATACACCTACATTTTTAATTGTAATATAATACGTTATTCTTTTTCTAATTATAATCTGATGCACTATCAAAATATATATATATATATATATATATATATAACAGTTACTATTTTTATTGAGTCTGAAACCACACAGAGAATACTCGGCTACGAAGAGCTCAAGGTGGCAATTCATCTTTGCTAGATTGCAAATTTGGCTTATATGGGAATAAGATCATGGTATGTTAGAAGAGATATTGATATTATCTTTAAGCAAACAGTTTGAAAAAAGAGTTGAAAAAATCACAAATGAATAACATGAAAGAGAACTCTTTAGAACTAGATAATTTAATTTAACATGAAAATCATGAAATAGAAATCAATTTTAGAAAAAAAATAATTAGTTACTATAATGTCTAAATTAGAAAATATTTTAAAGATTAAATAAATTTTTAGTTTCTAAATTAGTTTCTATTATTTGTTAAATAGTTTCTAAATTGGTATCTAATTAACAGTTTTTTTTTATTTGATAATTTTTTTTAGTGTGATATGTAAATAATCGTATATAAAACATTAAAACTAAATGATAAAAGTTTTAGTTTCAAATTCATGACATTTTTATTGGTTTTTTTCATTAACCCTCTATATTATATTATAAGTAAGAAAGTTTGTATTTAAATGAGAATTAGGATACTTAGGAGAAAACAAATAAAGCACATTAACTATAAGGTTTAAAACATCATAAATACTGTGGAAAATTTGTTTAAACCTTCAATATAAAATTAGATAAGGTTAAAATGAACAACTCACATAACTGATAGAAAAAAATGTCAAAAATGTGTTATTTTTCTTTAAAAGTAATATATTTTTTAAGTTATTTATTATCGGTTTGGTTAATCTATATGCATCAGGGGTATAGAATTAAAGTTCTTAAATGTCTCTTTTAATGAATTAAAATATTAAAATTTAAGTGATTTTTTTATTATAATTATTACCATTTTTAATTTGGTGATGTCCACTTCATTTTAAGTTTCCTACTATATTTCTTCTTCTTCTTTTTCACCATTCCATTTGCTTCTCATAATCAGCTTTTTTTCATATTCCTCTTCAAATAAAATACCATTAATTTTTTAAACATGTATTTTCCATTAATTTCATTATAAACTTGATGAAATTTTTTTGTCAAATTTAGTAAAAGCTCTTAAATAAATTATTGTATCGATCATTATTGAAAAATAAAGCTGTGATGAAATATTTTATCAATTATTTCAACGATTATTCACTATTTTAAATATGAATTTAGTAAATTATAAATACAATAAGAAAATGAGATAAACAAACAAATTAAAATCAACATAATTGTACTGGAAATAACACTTAAATATTTACTATTTTTTAAAATTTTGGTTCATTAAAAAGGACATTTAAAAGCTAGCAAAACTGATATATTAGGACATTTAAGTTTCATATACATGTGGTAACATGTTCATTATAGCATTTTATAATACATAACAATTAATTTTAATTTATCTTTTGAATAGTTTATATATTTTCATGTATATATATATATATATATATATATAGAATTGACCATGTCAAAAGTCTATACAAAGGACAATTCTTTAATAGACGATGGTTGGTGATAAAAGTTTAATACTACTATATAATATTTTTCACAGAAATGTCAAAGAAGTTTCTCAGAAATGTCAAAGAAGTTTCACAGAAATATGAACGAAGTTTCACAGATATTAATAAAAATAAATATAATTAGCATCTCTAGAATTATTTGGTTTTAATGTGTAATCATTAACATCACTTAAAAAAAAGTGTCTTCTTACTTTAAAAAGTAAATATTAAATAATTTTGTATTTTTATCAACATTTTTTTTTGTTTTCTTTATCAAAGTATACTGATACGCATTTGAAAAACCTGTGATATTAATTATAAATTATTTGGACATGAAATTTATTATATTCAAAGTTAACAAGTTTTGTTTAGATTAATTTTACTCTAAAGTTTCACCATAGCTATACAGCAATTTAGTTTATCTTTTTATATAAAAAAAATCAACTTCTGAGTTTCTTTATTCTCTTGCCCTAATCTGTTCTTAAGCAAACAAGTTTTAGTTTCACCATTTTTCCTCCCTCTGAATCTGTATATACACATTAAATCTAAATTTTCTCTGATGATTAACATGCATACACTACAAGAAAACCATGAAATAGGAATCAATTTGTAGAAACTAAAATAATTAGTTGCAATAGTAACTAAATTAGAGACATTTTAGAAACTAAAAAAAAAATGGTTTCTAAATTAATTTCTATTATTTTCTATTATTGTTAAATAGTTTCTAAATTGGTATCTAATTAACAACCAAGGTTTTTGCTACCAAACTTAGAAACCAAATAATTGGTAGTTAAAACCTTAGTTGCTTATAACCAATTTAGAAACTATTTAACAATAATGGAAAATAATAGAAACTAATTTTTTTTTTAGTTTCTAGAATGGTCTCTATTTTAATTCCTATTGTAACTAATTATTTTGATATCTAAAAATTGGTTTCTATTTCATAATTTTCTTGTAGTAGTGATATATGAACTATAGCCTTCCCTCTGTAGCATTATTTATAGTAATTTCTACATCTTTCAACTCGGAGAAGGAGACATATAGACAGAAACAAGAAGTTCTAATGAAAACTACATAGAATAAATCTGTAAATGCTTAATTCACATTGATCCACATGATGAACTAGTGAAGCTTATCTACATGCATAGGTTGTAGAAGTAGATGATTATTCTATGATGAGTACATACAAAGGTGCTGCTACAAATTTATCACATACATATATGCCTATTTGACTAAGTGTCATGTTCATGTGACTAATCAGTGGGCGTGTAAAGTTGATTCCTGCCACTAACGAAGTGTCATGTTCATGCCTATTTGACTAAAAAATAGTCCAATAGGGAACAAAAGTAGCATCAGAAATGAAAAAGTTTGAGAAAGAAAGAAAGAAGGTGAAGTAATAATTGATAGTGAAGAATAATTGGTGTTGGGATTGAGAAGAACTGGAAGAATATTCTTCATGCTCCAGTCAAATACCCATGCAAGACCACCAATCATGACACAGATACCCCATTTTGTAGCATTCAACTGCATGCAATCTGCTAGGCCTTTAGCATACTCAATCACCACCACTTGCATCAGAAAACAGATGACTAAGGCTCCCAAGAAACAGAAGCTCTGAACAAGAACTTCCTTTCTCAACAACTGCATGGTGTTGTTGAGCACATTGACGATCTGGCACAATAAGAAGGTGTTAAAGATCATGGTTTCCCTAACTTTTTTCTCCCAGTCAGTAACATGTCCTCCATACTCAAGTATCATTGATACAGAAGTCTGATATAGTACCTGAATGGCAATGCTTTTCCAGATTTCTTTGGCCATGATACTTTGGTTCCTGTGATCAGATGGTTGTTTAGAAAGCTGTTCCTGGTTGGTTAGAGTCATTGCCATCATTAGGCCACCCAGAATGCACACCAAAACATTCACCCAAATCAACTGGAATGGTGCAAGAGGGGAATCTCCAGCACATGTTGTAATCAAGGTTATGACTGATCCTGATATGATACATGTCAGCTGAAGTTGAATGAACTTCTGAATGTTGAGATATTTACCTCTTCCAGCTATCACAATGGGTTCCAATGAACTGAAGCATCTGATAGATATGTCACAACTATCTCTATCCACTCTTGTGCTTAGAGAATCAAGCACTATCCCCACATCAGCTACTTTTAGAACTGAGGTATGATCATTCATCAACCTTGTTCCAATGAATGCAACCACCTTACCTTTCTCTTGCAAGCACTGTATCATCAGAAGTTTGTCCTCAGGAAGGAATCTTGCCATCACATGGGCCTTATCCACTTCAACTAATCTAGCTTCCTCATTCAAATCTTGAAGTTGTTTGCCTTCAAGCACAACACCATGTTCTAGTCCTAGCTCACAAGCAATGCCTTCCAATTTCTCAATGCCATCCTCCGAAACCAGTTTGATCTGCACATTTTCAGCATTTCTCAAACTTTCCAAAGCTGGTTTTATGGATTCTTGGCTGGTGTCTTTCAGGCCTATCACTCCAGATAAGATCAGTTCTTCCTGCTCAAGTTCTTCACCATCTGTTTGTTTATAAGCAAAAGCCATTGGCCTGAGTCCATTATCCTCCATGTCTTTAATCACCTGAAGAAATTTGATTCTCTGATTTTCCATGGCGTGGCAATTCCCTTCACTGTCATGGTACTGTGAACACATCTCCAATATTGCTGATGCAGCTCCACTCCAGTGCAAGTGTAGAACTTCACTGTCCCCATCTTTTCTCACCAAAACTCCACTGCCTTCTCCGCCAGAATTCAACTTGCTGTGCTTAAGAATGTCAAATTTTTCTTCGGTGAAAGATCTCATGCTCATTTCCCATGTTGTTTCTGCCCAAGAAACAAGTGGATTGAACAAAGGGGAAAGATAAATCTCTGGTGCAAGGACTGATACACCAACCCCTACTTTAAGCATGTCAAGCACTGGTAATTTTTCTATTTCTGCTCCCTCAACCATGCTCATGATATCTTCCTCTCCCACAGATATTCTGCTAACTTCCATTTGCTTGGATATTAGCTCCCCTGACACATCAATGCAGATGACAGTTACCAACCCCATTGTGGTACAAGCAGACAAATCATTAAGAACTGCATCTTGGTTTCTTAGTTCCTTATCAATCTGGTACTTTAGAGAAATTGTAACCACAAGTGGCATTCCATGCTGCACGCAAAGTATTGCAACAGTAACAAGACCTGATAAAATGGAAACCCTTCCCTGGGGTCTCAGAAAAATTCTCTCAAGGACTTTCATCAAAATGCCAATTGAGACCTTCCCTTTCATTTCTGGTAACCCTGCATTGCTCCTATCTTTTCCATAAATCAGGCGAACTAACACCACAAATGCAACCAGTACAGAGACAGAAAGAGCAGCCATGTCAATGTAAGAAATTGGCTTCTCAATTTTCCTTTCCAACAAACCCCTCCTTTCAGAATTACAGATACCTATATTAGCCAAATTGGTTTTGGTTCCAACTGATGTTACCAACATCCATCCCTGACCCCCAATCACCTTTGAACCAGTTACAAGAGACGGATTCTGCTCCTTGCTTTTGATTTCCTGAAGCTCAGCCAGCACAAGGATGCCATCACTTGCAAGCTCACCATCTGCTGGAACCACATCTCCTGGCCACAGGAACACTGCCTCTCCCACCTGAATATCAGATATGGGAACCACTTTGAACTCTTCACCTCGTTTCACTCTGCATTCCAACTCCTGCTTTCTCCCCGCCAATTTCAACTTTTTCCTCTCACACAAAAAGTTTGCCACTGATTTTCCCAGAACCAGCAGGAGAATAGCAAATAGTATAGCAACACCATCATGCCAACCATGTTTAGGTCCCTCCTGCTTGAACTCTATGGCGAATGACAACCCAGCTGAGACCAACAGCATCAAAATTGTGCAACGGTAGCATTTGTAGCTGTTCAACAAAGAGTTGAACAAGTCTAGTAATAGTATGCTGGTTTTCCCCGCCTCAAAATCATGGTGCTCCTGTTCATAAAGACAAAACCCCGTCAACAAAACACATCTCTCTCAACCCACCCACAAACAACAGTTAGTAGATAGATCCATCCTGAAAGCTTCAGAAAACCAAAAATTTAGACAGTTTAGTTTGGCCAGCGTAAAGCACAAGGGATCTTCCAAATATATGGATGAATTGGTACCTGTGCGTATTGAAGTTGACCACCAAGGAGAGTTGAACCGAAGTCAACTTCAGCCAGACCAGGAAGAGAATTCAAGGCCTGGTCCCTCACAATTCCAGCAGCATCACTGCTAATCTCTTCTATATCAACTGCAACATAGGATCTGGAAGAGGAGGTTCTAGCAGGAGAGAATGAAGGGAACGGTATTGAAGGAAGTAGTGAATCTGGTGATGGTGGAGACTCATGGTTGCCACTGGAAGTTGCTGGCTTCTTGACGGAGATGAGGAACCACCTTATGTATAAACTCTTGCGCCATATCCTTGTGTACTTCCCTTTGGTAGCAGAACCAAGTAAGGTAGCACCAAGTTCAATGGTGGCACCACAATCACCACCACTTGAGGACGTGCTTTCTTGGGACATGTCTTTTGTTAATTCCTTATTTTGGCAGCAAGAAGAAGAACAACAACAACAATGATTGGACAATCTTTTCACGGAAACAAAGATCCAAAAGTGGATTTTTCAGACAACCTTGTTTGTTACTCACAAAAACACACACGTGGTGTTTAGCAAGAAGGTAAAACAAAATTATTTTGACATTGTTGTCACTCTCTAATCAACACCACTCTTCATCTCTCTCTCTTTCTTCTACAGAATCATGCAATTGGAAAAGTGAAACTCAATTGCTTGGATCGAATGAGAGTGATGAAGGGTGTATTTATAGTACAGGGCAGGGGCAAATTGGGGTATTTATTGTAAAGTTCACTATGATTTTATTTTTAAAATTATATTAAAATTATTAAAATTTAATAAATATTTTTTAAATTAGATATTTAAATACCTCACGCCTTATTTAAGACTGGAAAATAATATAATGACAACCTTACTCCAGTATACAACTCTTTTTCTTTATCTAAAATTTCAACTTTTGTATAAAATAACAAAAATACCCTTTTTTTTATATCATAAATGAAGAGTTGTATAATGGAGCAAGTCCTATATATATTGCTATTTAAGACTAGTCTCATAAGCATGAAAAAGTGACATGTCTGACCGTTATGCCACGTTTGTTTGTTGAAGAAAGTGATTTTTTGAAGAAAGTGATTTTTGGACGCAACTTAAGTTTAAAATGTTTTATCGAACAAAGGCCGGCCATGGAAATTATAAGACAATTTACGAATACCATTTTTTTCTTCACGCGTTATACTAATCTCTTCTATAACGCATCACTGCCAAACTTTCTGTGGCCATAAATAACTATGATTTTTTTCAAAATTAAGTGGAAGCTCGTTTTTAATTAATTCATATCATAACAAATTTAAGTGATTGCAAACGAAATCAATGTAATATATATTTCTTCTTTTACCTTTAATAATTCGACATCATTTAAGAATGTAACTTATCGTTGGATCAATCACTGCATTTAAAGTATTGTCCGTTTTGAAGGTTGATGCTCCGTCACGATTTTGTCCTTAAAAGACATCTCGATGGATGAAGAGAAGAGGGAGGAGAGAGTATATAAACTGTCATTAGTCTCAATTCCTAAACGATGTGAAACTATATTGACATACGGACCATTTTTAATTTGAATTTATTTTATTTAAATTATTCTTAACATCAAATCATAAACAAGATATTAGTGGATTAAAAAAAATTACATAAAGATATTGATCACGTGATAATTTATTTATATAAGTTATGAGTGCTTGTACTAAATTTTGAAGGGAGAAAGACAAAATTGAACAGTAGTTACGGTATTTTTCTCAAAAAGTTTTATTTTCCAAAAAAGAAATTAATAGTTACAAGTTGGTACATTTTTCTATATCAGTTTTGAGTTCATTTATTCAAGCATTCTAGAAAATAATTTTATGCAAAATGTCAAAATCGTTCTACGCGTTGCTAAAATAATATTTTTTTATCAGCTACTTTCATTTGCTAAAATCATTTATTGCTAAAATAATAAATATATTAACTAAAACTTTCATTTATTATATTATAAATCTCATTACTAAAAATGTTTTAAGGTTTTTACAATAAACATACTTTATCTATATTACTATTCATAAACGGAATTACTATTAACACTGTAAATAATTCTGTCACACAAGAGTAAAGTAATTTTTGTAAGTTAACTCTTCCACATAATATTAGAAGAAATGAATACGAGAAAGAAAAGAAAAAAAATCGAACATTAAGAAATAAGTACGAGAAAAAAAAAAGAAAAACAATGAAAAATAAAAATAATTATTCCAAGTAATACCAGTACTATCTACACCCTATCTACAAATACAATAATTAAAAATGTTTTAAAAATGTTACAATTTAAAATAACTAAATTGGAATGATAGCAATATTTACAAATTAATTCAACGAACAGCTTCACGATTAAAATACAAGGTGCATCACCAATATTTAATGCTTATCTGAAGGAGATTCTCTTTTATGCTTTTTTTAATTGTATCAGAACACACGTTTGACATTTTGGAAACAAAGTCGTACAAAGTTATCCAAAAATATAAATAAATAAATTTTATTTATTATTTTAATAAACGAAAGAAATTATACCATGATGCAAAAACCTAAAATCATTTTATTCATAAATCAATTATTTTAAAAATTATCTTTGTTTTTGAAATGGTGAGATGTGTACTATGAGTTGAGAATTAATGATTGGCAATGGATAAGGTTGTAACTTGTATAAATAAATCTGTAAATAAATTAGCATATTACCCGTCTAGTGTATTTTTTAATTTTAAACAGAAAATATTATTCTAAAAAATCTAACAAAATATAGATAAAACATATTTGCAATGAAAAAATAATTGTGTCACGAAAATATTATGAGTATCGATTAAAATATAAAGTATAAAGTATTTTGTAGTTATAACACAATTAATTGAAAAATCATCGTTAATGATTATTTGGAATGAATATTTCAGATTATACTTCAATAACAAAGTTAATAACATGGTTTTTCAGCTCTGGTTATTATGCTAATGTACAATTCTATAGTATATACAGGGTTTATTAATACTTAATAATATTTTATCTTATACATCAAGGGTCTACGCAAAGGAAGTAGAATATATTTTATTAAAAGTATTAATATTTATTTTTTAAAATATAATTAAAAAAAAACAATTCAGATTGCTTATTTAATGTCTTTTAAATCATACACATGATAAAAAGTTATATTCAAAATTTGTTATAATGTTTTATTTATAAATTTAATTATCTGTGGCCTTTAAAATAAAATAAAATAAAAACAGTTCTTCCTTTGTGGAAATAGGGGCTTATAAATTACTCATCATATCCATTACTTTTGTACACTCAATTTTTATATTATTTAGACGTCAAAAGTAATTTATAAATATCATTTTTTTAATTCTTAAAAACATTTTTAAAAACAAAATCATAATGAACTTTACAATAATTTACAAAAGAATGTCATATAACTGATGATTGATTTTAATGAAGTACATTAATTATCATAATAAACTTTGACCTCAGACAAAAAAAATATTATTTTTATAATCTAATCTTATGTCATATTTGCATATAATTTTTACCACAAACGATAGGAAGAACCTACCCCACAATAAAACATACTCACATCCTTTTTATGTTTTATTTCCCTTCATTTGTATCAATTTTCTCTATTCTCAAATTCCAGTTTCAAGGTAGTATAAATATCTATCAGTGATAAGAAAAAATATTTCTGAAAACATTTATTAAAATCAATATCAGAAACAAAACTAGGTCATCTCACTGATGCCTAAGAATAAAAAGATTTGTCAATATTCAAATATTTAGGTTAGATGACAATTTTAAAGTCACTGGCACATTTCTAAGCACTTATTTTCATTTTCAGTTCATATATTTTCACCAGTGATAAAAACACCATTCTAAACACTATACTGATATGATGTAGTTAGTTTCGATTTCAATATCAAGAATGTTATTTGCAAGGCATTAACTACCCCATTCTTACACTGCTCTTTTTGTTTTGAATATATAAAAAACAAAAATCACAACCATTTTCCATTTACCAAACAATGTACCTGGAGGGGTATGCAAGACCAGAATGCAAGAAGCATTTCACTTTCGATAATGGCGTATTTGTGATTGCGGCATATCTTCTACCCAACACCATTTACCAATATCTGATGCAGGGTTGTGTTGTGAATGCAGTGCATGGAAGAGGAACGATCACAACAACGGCATATTCCATGTCAGAACAAAACATACACCAACTTGTATTACGGTTAGGAATGATCTCTATTCACGTTAATCCATTGGGGAAGGCCCTTCTTCGATTCTCATGTCACAACCATGCTCGCTACCAAGCATTATCGCCATTAGCATAAGTTTGCCAGCAACTGGAAAATCCTTGTGCTGCATCAATATTGTTTCAACTGAACTACCCATATCGCCCAAAATAGAAGTCTCCATGTTTTCTTGCCTCAAGGGCAATACTTGGTCAAACCCTTCTTCAAATGTTTCACTTTGAGATCCATAACACCTACTTGAAGCCTGGAAAAGTGTTGTATTTTTCAAGTTTTGCAGGATTTCCTGGTCACTCCATCCTTCAGCTCTGTAGGAATCGTGGAATTCACTCCAATCATCCTGACTAGCAGCTTTTTTCCAACAATCCTCCAAAAGTTTTCTGTGGATCTTCCGAAAAGAAGAACTAGTCCATGCAAAAACATCAAAGGCCCACAGTGAGAGCTCTTGATCTTCGCTTTCCAGACACAGTTTAATCAAGTCTTCAGGATGAAGCAGCTCGTCTTCAACTAGTTGCGTATCCTCAATGGAAGGAGATCGTTTCATTACTTCCTCCTACAGGTAAAGCACGTAAATAAGGATAAAGAGGACTCTTAAACGAGTGCAACAAGGCTTATTTTCCAGCGCCAAGTTAACCAAGTTCTCACGAAACAAAGTAAATATTAAATCACTAATCTTATACCTAAAGGGCAGATAAAACAGTCACACAAGACTCTATGCAGAAGTCACTCAAATTTACCTGTAATTTTAGAATCTTCAAATCAGCCTCAATGCGGTCGACCTTGACTTGAGTACCGGCATCTTTACCAGCTGTACCAAAGAAAAGGTAACTATTTATCTATAGCAAATGCAATTTATTAATGTCTATTATCCCCAAAAAAAGTAGATATTTACAAGTTACTACTAGAATTTGAATGAAAAGATCTAAAGAAATATAAAATAGAATGAAGAGAAAGGAAGTAATCTCCATAACAGATGAAAAACACAGCACCATACCTGCAAAGGCAGCAATCTTAGATAGATATAAAAGATTTTTTCTGTCAGTCAATTTTAGTTTCATCTTCGTACACTCCTGTTCTCCTTCCTCTTCTGCGACTGGATTAGATTGCATGTTTTGTGTGAGCGCCAATGTATGAAGTGATTCTGAAGCAGAGGAAAATTGATGAAGGAACAAATCATGAAGCCATTGAAGATCTTGATACTCCCTCAGGAAAATGGATAGCTCTTCGGGAAATTCTTCCCCTAGCCTTAAAAGTTGAGAAAATTGTCTGCTTTCATGGAGTCTCTTAAAGACATAGTAACTAAATCCCCCATTAGGTCCCAGGCTTTCATGCTGCACACAAACCGTTGAGACATAAGCAAGAATAAATTTCTGAAAAAATGGAAACACGTAGTACATAGATCCTTAAGATTAAAGAATACCATATAGATATCATAAATTATCATTTTCCAATAACCAACTTTCTGTGAAAGGCCATGGTTTTATTCGACATTGGGAGTTGTCAGCAATGTAAATGCAAACCACTAAGTTACTACTAGTAACAAATTTCAGGTGTTGTGTCCAAAATAAGGCACTTTTCTTGGTATGTCTTGTGTAAGAGTTCACAAAATATAAACGACAGGTGTTACATTGTGCTTGAACATTGGTGAAGAATGTGATAAAAAAAAAATCCGTATACCTGGTTAACATTTGTTTGCATAGTCTTTCCTTAGGAGCTATTTCCAATAATATATAAAGATTTCAATAGAAAGAAGGGATACTGGAGCTGTAAAAATTTGGTGGAACTGAGGTTTGTGGTTGGTTCTTAATAACAGATATTTATTCTTTTAAGAGGCATTTTGTGCACTGACTCTAGCTCTAGATCAGGATAAAATCGTTATTATTGCTTCATTATAGCAAAAGTTTTAGAAGTGCAAATATTTCTTCCCAGCGGACTTCTATTGAATCCTAAAGCCCTATTAGTAACAGAATGATATGCAAAGAAAACAATAATTGCAATTTGCAAATATCTAGAAAAGAGGGAATAAAAGCAGCATGGGTGCACAACATCACAGCAAATAATAAAATCAGTCATACCATAATATTTCTCAGTAATTCTGAATCATTCACATCGCAACAAACCGTCCACATAACTTTGTAACATCCATGCCGTTTAGCAATTGATAGCAGTTGTGAAGTAAGCTTCATTATGGTCTCGTCATTATGCTCTCCAGCTACTTCAAACGAATCCTGTACAAAAGACCAACTGAACGATATATATCAATTCTACACCAGGATTGCAAGGGTAAGGTAAGCAAAATAAAATAATAACCTTCTGAGCATCTTCAAATTCTTTAACTTTCTGATATAGAGATTCAAGAAGGGTGTCTCGCCTCTCCCAATATTCATTTAACAGACCTCTGTGTTCTTCTCCACACTCATTCTTCGCTGTAACGGCACCAGAATATGCCTCAAGTAGAACTTCAGCGAGTGCTTCCAAATTATTATACAAGTCTAATTTTGTGGTTTTATCAAGTCCAGATGTTTCATTTAACAAGTGAAGCAGGACAGATGCAACACTCCAAATCCCAGTCCGTACAATAGGTTGACAATACCAAGGTGTTAAACCCTCAGGTGGAGGATACCACAATCTGTTCTCATTCTTATAGTTGAAGCATGTCCTAATTATGGTAACACATGCAGTAGAGAGTTCACATGCCCTCTGGATCTGGATTGCTAATGGGTGCTCTGGTCTTATTACATACTCTAACTCTTTATCTAAGCAGTAGAAGAGATCTTCAAGATCTGAAACCTTACTGTAGAACACTTCAGCGTTGTCTCTATCCATCAGAAGGACAGTGTTTCGACGAGCTCTCTCACCAACTAACTGTATCATGTCCCAAAGGGCACCTGACATCTGAATGTCCGAACTAGATTTTGAGGAGTCAACATTAGTTGATCGATTTTGGCTGATCATATTTTGAAGCTCCCTCAGCTGAATCATTGCAGATAACTTTTCACCATGCTCTAAAATAATTTGCAAGGCATGTCCTGGCAATCAAAAAAGCATCATACAGTCATGGAATATCCACTTCTTGTTGTCAATGTGCTGTTTTTATCTTGCATTTTACCTGAACCTATAATTATTTATTCACTGCCTTAATCTATTCATCAACTAAAAAGATTGGCAGGATTCATCAACTACAAAATCATAAATAAAATGTGCCTTCACATACAATCCCACCCTAAGAAATCAAACAACAAGAACTAAGAATCCATGTGCATACCTAAAATCTAAACTACAAAAGTCATCTAGTCAACAACCAAATTTATTTTAGGATTTCATTTACTACTTCCCTCTATCATCAAGCTTACTTTTTTCTTAAAACTCACACGTGAGGTTAAAAAATAAGGAAATTAAACCTCTAATCATTTAGTCCCAGCACAAACTTCATGCCTTTGATTTTATTCAAACATGATGAAGAGTCAAAGGAGCATGATGATAATTGAGATTATATTCATATGCATTTCACACAATTTATAAAAGTCAAAAAGCTATTAGTGAAAAAACACTCTACTATTACTCATGATATACTCTGCACAAAGTCATCCTGAAAAGTTTGATTATTTTACCATCAGCACAATCTGTAACAAATATATCTAAAGAGGCAGCTGATTAATTTTATTTTATAAAGCAGGTTGGCAGATAAATTAAGCATATATGGAGTTACACATCCACATCATGTAACAACTAAGGACCAATTCAAAGATGATTAAACTAGTTAGTTGGATAAGGAAGTATGATTATAAGAGAAATTGTTTGAAGATCAAATAAAAGCAAATGAACTTTTGGTAAATAGACTGCAGATTTCATACTCTGCTTAGAACACAGCTCCTCGTGGCATTTGGACAAGGCAAGAAAGTGAAGGAACTTTTCATGTTTCTGCTTCTTTTCTAAGAGTTGGGTGGAAACAACAGCCATGGCTAAAATCTCTGCACCTCTGGTAGTTGTCCAGTGTTTAGCTAGGGTGTCTATAATCGATTTGCTCATCCGAACAAAAACATTGGTTTCCCCATCCCTTTCAAATGAACCAGAAGTTTCTAGCTTTTCAAGAGACCTATCAATTTGACCAGATGATAAAAATTCATTGAAAAGATTATTCAACAAAGCTTCTGATTCTTCATCTTGTGCAGTACGACGTCCAATCCCACTCAAAACCGTCCTCTGTTTATCTCCAGCACTCCATGCTTCAGAGCTAACCCTTCTGGGAGCAACATTACCTGCAAATGTAAGATTTCTTATCTCTTCTTGAGCAGATCTTTCATTAGAGCTGCCTTTCCGAGATAAGCTTCTCTCAGGTGGTTCCACCCCTCCAAGAATGACAGCTTTCTCTGGTATTGCCCATATTCCTGCTTTCTCTGTTAATACAACCCATGCACCTTCTTCATAATCATCTGCAGAAGGAAGGATTGAAGCATCTAGCACTTTACCAGCATCGTAGGGTAAATCAAACTTATAGAGTCGTGTAGAGTTCCTATAATAATGGGAGACAGTTGCTGTTCCATCTCCAGATATTATGACTGTAGACCCTGAAGGATTGCCCCCTATTCGAAGCCTCATGGAAAACAAGGAATCCTCATCTTCAACTCTAGCTTTTGGTATTATCACCTCGATAGGGGCTTTTTTCTCCAAAACCTTGTCATTTGTTGTCTCTGAACCCAGCACTGATTTATATTGCATGGTCAGGAGAGAATACTGCATGTAGCTTGAACTGCTAATCCGGTCATTGCAGAAGGTTGCAACAAGAATGGTAATGACCTTACCATGATCATCTACTTGCATATCAAGAGGCCATATTCTCTTTTGACCAGCCAGATCCTTCTTAATGCCAACCTCAGCATCAGTTCCAACAATTTCCTGAGACCAAAGCTTTGAAACAGGTATATCAGAATCAAACTCTACTCTGAAACACTGTATCTCATGGTCTGTCAACACCAGGAACTGCCTATTTGCTTCCCGAGTAGAATAATGCGGGAAACCCCAAGTCAGAGACCTTGGGTACCCGACATTGCTCACAGTTTGAACTGATTCACCCCGTTGAGGATGGAAATGAGTAATATTTTCAAACACTTTCCTTCGGTGAATGCCAGTAGGAGTGCATTGAAACTGCCAGAGCTCACCACTTGAGCTACACGCAAGGGCAACACATGCAAACTTACGATTGGGAACAGTAGAAGCAATCATAGAGTTAAACATGAACAATCCACTCAAACCACTTGCTAGCTTACTTTGACGCCGCTGCCTGTTGAAGGAAGCTTTCCCATCAGGAGTAAAAACAGCGCCCAGCTCACTAGAAGATGCTAGACTATTTACCGGAGCAAGCGGCTGAGAATAAATGTCTGGCCAATAAATAACAGCCCGAGTTTGACAATTACACAAAACTACAGCAGCAGAGTTGCACTGTTTGGCAACCTCATTCCTTCCCACAGACGCGACATCACAATTAACAACACGAAGTATCCAACTACCAGCGTCATTTCTGCTAACATCAGCATCATTCAGAGGAATTTCAAGGATCACACATTTCATGGAGGATGCGGGGGACAGATAACTCCAGAGGTAGACCCTGTTCCCGCAGATAATCCAAGCGACTGACGTGCTCTTGTCAATCCCACCACACGCGCGATCTTCAACTGCATTGCGTTACACAATAATCTCAAACACATCAAACTCAATTTACTTCAAAATCTGAAGGAATTAACACACGTGCCAACTAACGCAACCAAGAGACAAGTCAAATTGTTCTCACCAGGAATTCGCTTGTGCAGCAAAATGTTCTGCTCGTCTCGAACCACTTGCGGAAACTCGCCGACGAAAACAGGTTTGGTAAGATCAGCGTCGTCTCCTTTTCCACTTCGGTTGACCTGGGGAACCCTACGCAAGGAAAACGGAAAACAGTCAGAAGCAGAACGCGATTTTCGAGGCAGATTTTGGCAAATGAGGAAATGAACGAGTACCTGGCAAGGACAGATAAACGAGGAGCCCAAGGAGCGGGAGTGCCGGAGCTAGGGCGATTGGGAACGGCGGTGTCGTTGAAAGAGGCTCGCGCAGGAGTGACCGGAAAATCTGGCACCGGCGAACCGCGAGCTTGGTCTCTCCTAACGCGAGCATTGCTCTTCTTCGCTCCGCAAGAAAACATGACGATCACTGAGTAGCGCCAGATGTTAGGGTTTATGAGGTTTTCGCCATTTGAATCACGAGAGGGAAAAGGAAGACAAGTAACAGACGCTGGTTTTTTGTAATTTTTAATTGTAATAAAATATCTACACTTAAACACAGACAGTTTCTTCCTGCACCCAACAAATGGCTTCCTACACCCCAACATTCTTTAAAAAGACCATTTTACCCCTTAAAAGTGACAACCACATTATTCTTTCAGAAATATATACTTTTCGTAACATATTTTATGAATTCCAAATTTATTATTCTGAAAATTAAAAAATATATTACGGAAAGAATATTTCACAGAACTTTTATTCTGAAAATACCTTTTCTTATTAAACTTTTATTCTAAAATCATCCAAAAATTATTATATTTTTTATTTTAAAAAATGTAGGGGTGAGAAAAGAAATTAAGAGGTGCAGAAAGAAATACCCTTAAACACATAATACTTGCAATAAAAGTCCAAACTATATTTTTATATATTTGTATTCATACAAACAAACTTTAGATTGTTCGTAACATTCATAACAAAAATTATTATTATTATTATATACTAATAAATTATTCTCTAGTTAAAAGGTTATACATATATATATATATATATGGAGAGAGACAAGTACTAAATTTTAACTGGTTTTGAAAGATTTAATGAACAAATTTGCTTATTTTACATAAAACTTTCACTTTCTGTCGTTTGGTGGATGTTGCATAAATGACTAAAAAGAAATATTGGCAAAAAAAAAAAATTATCGAAATCATCACATTTTTTTTTACTGTTAATTTAAAATTTAGAGGGAAAAAATTATATGCACTCATAATTCATAATGAAAATAGTTTTGTAAAACTATTCTACAGCGTCAATCATCAAATTTATCAAAATATATAACATTAGGAGTAAAATTCATTAAAGTTGTGTTTGGACTCAAAATTTAAAAAAGTGATTGAAAAATTGAATTGTCTTAATTTAAATTATGTTCACTCTTTAAAATATTTTGTTTAGATAACTTTAAAAATTTTAAATTATTAGTTTAGAGAGGCAATTTAATTGTATGTAATATATATATATATATGGATTTAATTTTCTCTTTTGAGTATTAAAGATGTATTTTACTATAAAGCATTTTAAATTCTTAAAAAAAAAAAAACTATCCTATTAAAATTATTCATCTAAACACAACATAAATACAAAACTATTTTATAATTTTTAATACTTGTAAATGATATTAAATAATTCATTTTAAAATGTATTAAAAATATGCTACTATTAACATCTTATGATAAGAGAGTTATTATCATTTTTTTATTATTAAATAGTGATTATTATTAAAAATAGAATTTTAAACGTACCTCAATTTTATGAAATACATTATAAAACAATTTTGATACTTAATAAGTAAACAAGTAAGTATAAATCCTAAATCTTTTAAAAACTATTTATAAGATGAAATTTTTAATCACTATAAAATGTTCTTATCTTAAAATTGTCCTTATCTTTTTTATCAATATGTTATTATCTTTAATCAAAGATAAGTTATTATCTTCAATCTCTCAGACGAATATTGTAATCATTTTTTATTAGTCATTCATTACCCTTAAACAATTTATAGATGAATATTTCTCTTCATTCAACCAAAAGCACTTTGTATAACCCAACAAGAACTAGTAAATGAAAACAGTTGAAATAAATAAAGGAAGCAAATTTCGTTTACTTTCGGTTGCAAGTCAGAAATGAGAGGTGAATACTTTGAAACCATAGCCCAATGTGCACTGTTTCATTCCAAGATGACAAATTTATGAAAAGTGCATAGTAAAAAGTGTTACTGCATTTCATCATTGTTCTGTTGTATTTTTCAAAGGGTTAAAAACTTGTAGGTCCCCATGTGTTTGGAAAATATCAAATCATTGAACTGGTATAAAGAAACTAACTACTACTGATACAGGGATATGAAGACATCCAAATATGGAGGTTTTAGAAGTTGAAGAGAAACGGCATATATAACTTTCGTTCACATATAATAGAATACATAATTACACAGCACTGGAAATTAGTGCACAAGGATCTTCTACAACATAACAGTTCTCCAGAGGAGAAAAAACAACCAGGTTTTGGAATCCAAAGGAAAAAAATATATAATATATATATAAAAGGGCTAGAAAAAGTTCTTTCCTATCTTTGTTTTCTAGGCAAAAAGAAATTTGCTATACGTACACTGGTACACTTGGAGAGATTTTTTGTATCATGGTTCCAGCTTCAAGGAAACAACTCTTGATTGTCTGTTGGATTTTGCAACCTTTAAGAACACCGTGGATAGGCATGCCGGTGCCCACCATGGCCGCCGGACCTTCTGCTCCCCTTTCAGACAAGCCACTACAGACACCAACATGGCCATCATAGGTTAGGAGCAGGTAACAGATAACAGATAAAGCCATTTTCTTGAACTTTACTGGGGGTAAGCACCCACTTCTCTTTTTCAATGTTATAACAGGAATATATCATCTTGCAAGAAAAGTCACAACACAACAAACACAAGAGGCATATGTACATTTCATGTCTCCTTATATATAAACATATCACATGTTTAGGAATGGACGTCTTCACAATCATGTTCTGGATCACTTCACCCTGTATAATAATATAATTTGGTCCTTTAAAAAATGTCACTAACCTATTTTCATATTTGATTCAGCCATCTTTTGTTACCAAAATGATCCCTCTGATGGTCTTCTGTTTGATTTTTGGAGTTTTACTTGTTGTCAGTGTAATTTTTTTGACATAAGCATTCAAAGGAATTTAGCATGTCATGGCATCATATTATGAATAGAATGATGTGATCATAGGAGAAATTCCTATTAGATATCTGTGTGAAAAACCGTCATTTGATCATTCTTAAATATTAAAAAAAATTCATCTGGCCCCTCTAAATGAGAGACCAGATAGAAAAATCTTTATATTGAGAGGAGCTAAATGAGAAGAAACTCATGATACTGCAGGAGCCAAATAAGAAAGTAATACTCCACAAACTATTTATGTTTTTCACTTGGTAAAGGAAAATGTTTAACAATGAACACTAATTTGGAAAAAAAATGTGAAATCCAATTGGAAAATCACAAATGATTTTAAAGTCTAAAAACCCATATATATAAGGAAGGAGTACTTTTTAGAAAATGTAATTCACAGCTTGTCTTGATGCTGCACAATATAGAGAATGATGTGCTATGATGAGACCCTTTCATGGTTGTTGTCTGTAATGAAATGACAGCAGTACCAATAAACTAATAGGCAAGTTATCAAAATTCTAGATATATCTGTTGCATAGTGATGCCTAACATGAAAGTTTTTATTAAAAAAAAAGATCTAGATATATCTCACAATGATACAGCAATATAAGATATCTACTTTAATCATTTTTCTAGTATATCCATGTTTCCTTATAGATTGTTCAAATAGCACAAAGTGATTGTGACAACATCAATGATCATGCCTTACCTAACCAGGGGAGGAGCACAAAACAGATAGGTAAAAATGAAAATGTTAAATGAGAGTTTATTGACAAGTGTTTGTCTGTTTACTGTTTAAAAAGGCAGAGGAGAGAGTGAGAGAAAGAGACCTTTAATCCGTCTTAATTCTTTGCACAATGTGATGAAGTCTCCCCACTTCATGTGGCAACGTCTTATAAAACGTAGGATCTGTTCAGTGGTAAACATGGACATGCCTTCCAGGTATTCTCCATTAACACCATTTTCTTTAAAAATTTGGCGGTAACTACCAAGATTTATAGTCTCCAGCCACAAGCCAACATCCTGATAAAACACACGAGATAAGCAAGAATGCAGCTGTTACATGGAGATGCACTGTACGATATGCTTGTATAGCAGCAACAACATTTATATTCACCAAGAAGAAGTAAATTGAAAGGTTAATTCACCAAGCTTGGATCCTTGTCAACATAACTCTTGTGTAATTTGCACAATTCATCATACAGTTAGCAACATAAATGAATTAAACGAAAATATGAGGAAGCATTCCAGACTAGATAATATCAGTCATTGATTAACTGTGCATCAACTATGTTAAAGCGTCTAGACCAGTGCTGAATAAGCTTGTATTAAACATTGACAACACATAGCTAGAACCATACACAATACATGAGTAAAATAATACCGCAATCTTGGGACCTTGATACACACATCAAAGGACAATTACGAGATGATACCTTGCTATTGGCTTAATAACATACTTAACGGAGTAACTGACAACAAGGATAAATCACAGATAGAGGAACATGGACTAAGGGCATAATCAAGATAAAAATAATAAACTGGCAAACTAGTTTCAGATGCTATGTTTCCAAAACCCAGTTGCAACAAAAGAGTCCAAAAATGCAATGATCATAGAAAGATGAATATAGCTTTGGAGTGGGAAGTCATCAAACGAAGATTTACACCTATGGTGTGCTGCACAAAAGGGTAAGTAAACTTTCAATGTAATCTACTATGTTCTTGAAATAATATTAAACCCCTCAATTTTGAAATGATCTTAGAAACTGCGAGTGTCAAACTGAAGAATGGAACAAGGCAAAAACTGAAAATTCAATATAAATACCAGATAACTTGTGACAAGAAGAGGGAGAAGATGAGATTCAGAATTAAATGAAATAATGCAAGCACAAGCTTGAACATCATCCACCAAATTTCCAACTTGATTAGACAACACTATGTTCAAATTTTCCGACATAAGAGAACAAAGTTAAATCTCCACTTTTACTTGTTACCAGAGAAACAAATGAGTATCACAAAAAGCCAACCATGGAGAAAGTTGAAGTTATGAACCCAACAATAGTTAAACTAACTGTTGCAAGAAACCTGAATACATGTGAAAAGTACAAATCACACAAAAGGAGATCACAAGGAATGGTTTTTGTCATTAGAAAGCATAAACAAAAAATAAAAAATAAGCACATCGATTGAGTGAGGGAGAGAAATGATTAACCTCAACAGTCCAGATGAAGAAATCAAGAGGCTCCGGTGACTGTCCTTTGTTCATTTCCCAAATCAAACTTCCCCAAATAAACCTGAACAGAGGCCAAAAGCAGCTAATCAAAACACCCCACCAAAAAAAAAACCATTTTTATTGGAGAAAATTCACAAGTAACTTCTCCCAGTTAAGTAAACGAAAAAGGGTCGATCTGACGATAAAAATATTGCACAAATGGAAGCTCCAATTGCAAGATCTCAAGAGCCATTCATCGAATTGAAGGAGAAATCCAAAATAAATAAATAAAAGATATAGACAAATAAGCTTCTCACCACTTTGCGAGAGTAAAACTCGGGTAAAGATTAAAAAAAAGAAAAAGAAAAAAAAAACTACGTTTGATGTGAGGAAGAAGACATGGAGAGAAGAGAGAGAAAGTGAGTGGTGTGGTGTGGTGTGGGAAGTCAGAGAGAGAAGAGAAGAAAGAGGGAGAAGCCTTTTTCTTCAGCTCAGAATTGCATGCTTCGTGTTAACGCGTCTGCCACTCGCCACGCGACTCCTCTGCGTCGTAAGCCACGCGCCAGCTATGCCACTTGCCACTCCAAATAAATAATTGTATTTGCTTCAGATTTTGTGCAACATTATTGATAAGTGATGTAATTTCATTGCTTAATCATGATTTTGATGTTTAACAGCCTAAATAACTTTTAGCTTTAAAATTTCCTAATTAGTCTCTCCGCCTAATTAAGTGTTGTTATTTTTCATTAAAAAAAATAATATACTAACTCTAGAAAATTTAGGAAAAAAAAATTGAGTTTGTATCTATCAAAATCGAACCAGCGAATGAAAGCCCAATGTCTGGTCAAGATCGACCGATACCGTCATATTCTAAGGAGATTGGTGAGACTAATCAATAACTAAACGCAATTAATGTATTTTTAATTACGGTTCATATTCTTAATCTGACATAATAATAATAAAGGATTCATGGTAATCATATAAATAGATATAGATTCCTAAAATGTTACGTCATCATTCTATACTGAATACGCCGAGTATCGGATACCGAAATAAAAAGATTAGCAAGACTAATTAACAACTAAACACTAGGTAATATATTCTTAATTGCGGTCCATATGCTTAATTCGGTCCAATATAAAAGGGTCCATAATAATAAAATAAATAGACATAGATTAAAAAAAAACAAGAATGTTTATCATTCTATACTGAATACACTGAGTGTCAGATATCGAATTCTCACTTGAGCGTCAGAGTACCTTTTGCAGTACCATTCGAATTTGGAGTTTATGAGGACAAGAAGTAGAGAGACAAAAGGGGTGCAAGGAGTTCATAAGGAGGACGAGTAGACCAATCAACTGAAAAGAAAGAACAATCGTTCTCTTAGTTCCAGTCATGCTCAAGAATAAAGAGTTAAATTCAATAAAATCCACAAATCAGTGCTAAAATTTTCTAATGGGATTGATTGGTGGTTTGATTTATTTCCTGAGTTAATCTAGGAGACGTTAATCAACTTTGACATAACTCGCGTTTAATAGCGTATTAATTTGAGTTGAGTGGTCATGAATTACGGAAAAACATTTAATGAAATTTAGACAAAGATGCATCAACATTAAAGAATTCATACTCAAGATTTAAAATAAATATCAATAGAGAAAAAAATTAAATAATAATTTAAAGTCAAATCTCAGAATCCATAAACACCAATGGTACTTAACCCTTTAGGAAGACTTCACACCTAATCGTAAAAAAAAAGGAAAAAAACACACACCGACGGTTTTATTTTATTTTATTTTTTTTTGGTGAAGGTTAAAAAAATTTCTCATCTATAAAAGTATACTATTAATAATTAATATATATTGTTATGGTAAAAAAAATTTAAAAAAATCTTATGCGAATTTAACAATTTACTTATTCATTTTGGTTAGATTTTGTCTTTTTTTTTTCGTTTCTGGTTCATTATCTTTGATTTTCGATCAGAGGATATTTGTAAAAAATGTTTCAACGTTCAAGTAAATATTTAATATTTGATGTAATAAATGCAAAATAATGACGAACTTTTGTCTTGACTGTTGTGCCTATTTATACCGTCGTGTTAGATCTTGTTATTATTGGAACAAGGTTGTATGTGGAGTGTAATTAAAGATATTTATTTAATTTTTTTGTATGATTTAGTCTCGCTAATCATCCTTTAACCTTAATACATTTAAAACATATCGATTGATCGATACCGAATATCAAAACATTCAGTTGTCATTCAGACCTATTTTCACGTGATAATTTGTTTTAATTCAAATATACATTAAACTTTTGAGAGTGTCGTAATAAGTTTGTAATAGTGAGAAGCCAATGAAATTATGAAACGATATTTTTTGTGTAGTAAAATAACTTTGTGGATTAATTTAAAAAGAGATAACTAATTTTAATATATGTTTAAGCATTAATTTATTTTGTGGAATTGTTTATATTTTGTTTGAAGAATGAGAGTTCCTTTGAGGCGAAAGGTAAAAATAGTAATAATAACGGGTGAAATAGTATAAAAATGGGCTCTTTTTGGAAAAAAATTAAAAGACCCAGAACATATACAAATAAGGGGTGAGTTTTGTAAGCACGGGTGTAACTAGAAATTTAAATACTTTTCATTTTTTTCTTACATCATCGTGCCTTCATTATTCTTTTCTTCTTTTTCAACCCTTATTTCTTCATTATGATAATAAAATTATCATAATAATAATATAATTAAATTATAATAAATAAGAAAGTGGAAAAAAATTGTACTTTTTTGTTTTGTTTAAATAACAATAATAAACTGGAAAAAAATTGTTGTATCAAATATCTTTAAATATAATAATTATATAAGCACTTCGAGAAAAATATATGTATTTTTATTTCAATTTTTATTTCAATTTTATAATATTTTAAAATTATTAAAAGACACTAGTCCTAGTTAGTTAAATAAAATGTATGATATGTAAACCATATCGTTTTCTTATGGATAAGAAAAATTATATTGTTTATATTTGACCAAGATGTATATTAAAATAAGATGTTATTTTATTTTCTAGAAAATATAAGTTAATTATTTAATATCATTTAAATTACAATAATAATTAAATGAAACAGTTAAAATAATATATTTCGTCTATTTTTTTTTTCTCTCTGGTATTTATTATTTTTATATATTATTCAAATTAACATTTTATTGATAAGTTTTTACACAATATTTAAAAATATATATAAGGAGGTCAATTTTTTTCAAAATATTGTGTAGGGATTCTTCGATAGTTTCTTTGATCACGAAAAACTCTAATATAAGAGTTTCTTATAAAATTAATATACAAGAAAATTTCTTAAAATTTACATTAAAATAATATTTTATTATAAGAATTTTGTATACAAAAAAATCATCAAATATGTTCCTACTGTTAAATCAAATAATATACATGATTGTTAAAAAACTATCTTAAAAATGTCTTAATAAAGTAACACAATTTTTTTTTTATTTAATAGGGTTTTATACTTAAGGCAACACAAAAGTCTTTCTCTAATGTGCATCTCTTCTGGTTTTGGATTCACCATGGCCAACAAAAGAAAAGAGTTGCAACTAATATGAAACTACTTCACTTTAAACAATGTCCATACATCAATTTCTGTATTGATATAAGATACCTTTTCAAGCATATGTTTGACCATAAAGCTCAAGGAGATTATTGGTAAGCACTCAAATCAATCTAAATTATGCAAATAGTTTGAGTTTGATATATAGTCACTCATTTTTTTTTTAATTTTTTTGTCATTATGTTTGAAAGTATAATTTGGATATTTTATGACAAGGCAGGTATAATCTCTTAGTACATACTTGGTCATTCATAAATGTTATTGTATTTATACTTAATTTGTTTTTTTTCAAAAGAAACTAAGAGAACTCTTATTGGCTAAACAATTAACTTTTTTGTTTCGGTTGGTAGGCACACGTTTCTTCTTCCACTTGTTCGGCTAACACTTCCTTCCTCACCCTCTCGTCCCTCACCTTCAATCAAACTTTTATTCTTTCGTTCGTTCTTGGTTGGGAAGACACTTGCAAAATGTGCTCTAACACTCAAGTGAGTATTCGGTATTTTGTGCAATAAATACATAATAATAACATATTTTTTTTTGAAGTTGTGCTTATTTATATGTTTGTAATGAGTTACTATTAGGTCAAAATTAGCGTATGGATCGTGATTAAATGTTATTACCTAGTTTTCCATGCGACTTAACCTTGTTAATCATTTTTTGATCCTTAATGCATTTTGAATATGTTGGTTGATCATAACCGAATACCGAGATATGTAGAACTCGTTAGATTTGGATTCTGACTCATACATAACCATTGTCTAGTTATTTTTTAATATGAATTCTGGTTTGATCGAGGCTTAATTATAATTTTATTGGTGGAGATATGGTACCAAAAATTGAGGAATTTGGAATTTAAGAGTTAGAAAAGATGGCACAAAACTAAAATAGAAAAGAAAATAGTCCAAAAAGAAGAAGTTAAAACTCAACTAACCATCATGTTAGATTTGATTGACCAAACATAAAAGCATCTTAAGAATCATAATTAAGCTTGATTTGATGAAACAATAACAAGCTCGATTACTTAATAACAACATTAATTCGTTTTCTCAAATCAATGTTTACGCTGCAAATTTAATAAATTTAGACTTTTCGCTTGTAGTATGGGGGTGCAGGAAGAAAAACCTTCAACTTGTCACAGCTCAAGCCCAGTAACAAAATCCACCTGTATTGGCCCAATAGGGGCGGCCCACAATTGAAGCCTCAACTCACAGCATGTTTGTTCAGTATTCACTTCACCCTAAATTGATTACATTGTCATCTTTGCTTTTCTCTCCGTAGACGAAGACAACAGCGAAGCTTTACTTGCTTGGGTAATTCGATTTCGTTGCATTGTCTCGTTTAGAAATCTCTTTATGCTATGATCGTGTGTTCATCGAAACAGAGTTATATGATGATGTAATTATTGGAAGATTTGTTGATTGATTCAAAGTTATTTTGTGTTTGCTTTGCAGAATAGAGTTTGGGACTGAGGAAGGTGATGTTTGGGACGGCGATTAGATGTTTGGCGAAGAAATCGAAGCCGAAGATGGGGCCCGTGGTCGTTAAAACACCGCCGGAGCAGAGGCAAACGATCACC
>Ga0123342_1001339_pt1 | contig 41406 bp, 36 predicted proteins | sample Turbeawhitnodule_FD_89960 | JGI IMG/M metagenome (GOLD analysis project Ga0123342, IMG submission 89960) | Root nodule microbial communities of legume samples collected from Mexico - Turtle bean Mexico white nodule | ecosystem: Host-associated > Plants > Roots > Nodule | place: Mexico: Nepantla...
GGCGAATTGGGGATCTTTGAGAATGTTCTTCCACTTTCCGGGACCGTGCTTTTCAACTCCGGCGATGAGCGCGTCTTCTTCGTCCTGCGTCCACTTCTGCTTCTGATTCCCCATTCACATTCAAATTCAAATTCAACTCAAATTCACACTCACATTCTCCCTTTCCTTCTTCACTGCTTCTTCGCTTTCAAGTGTCTGGTTTTTGTTTTCCTTGTTGCCAAACGTTATTTTCTCTTTCAGGTTGATGCTTGCTCACGTCTTAACATGCAATATCAACAAACACAAGAGACAAAAAGAAGAAAATGGTAACTCTTGATACAAAAGATAACAAGAAAGTAATTATATAATATATAACAATATTTAGGGGAATTCCTTTTTTTTCAATTTTATACTTTATTAGAATATTAAAAATAAACAATTATTTATTTAAAATTGAAATTTTAAATTTTAAAAATCTAGAGAAATTTAAATTTTAGAAAAAAAAAATTCAATTTTTTTACAATTTTATCCTTTAAATATAACTAATTTTTATAAATTCAAATAATTTTTTTCAATAAAAAACAACTTACACAATAAAAAAATGTATTCAACAAAATTAGAAAAAAAATTACAATAATTTTTAATAAAAATATTTTATAATTTAATAATATATTTTTATTTTAATAGTTATAATAATAATAATATTTTGTCAAAAAAAGTGTAATTATTCATCTCTTAACAAATAATTTATTTATTTATTTAATAAAATAAATAATTGAGTAATTGTTTTAATTTTAAAATAATTAAATAATTTCTCTTTTAAGATCTGTTAAATATATATAATAATTTTTAACTTATATTCATATTTTTTATTTTATTATTTATATATACTTATGTTTAATATTTAAAATTAAATAAAAAAGTTATATGTTTTTATTATATATTTAATAAAATTTATTAAAATTAAATTCATCAACTAAATATATAAATAAAAAATAATATTTTAATAACTTTAATGTTACTAATAATGAAAAAATATATAATCGCATTATCATTCAATCTGTTTCCTTTACATTAAAAAGTGTAAATGGAAATAAATAAATAAAGTTTTCATCTATTTTTTTTTGTACTTTCTCCTCAGGTCTTCTTTATCTCTTTGGGTTAATGACTTTACACCTTCATATCCAAGAAACTAGAGAACAAAACAGAAACATGTAAATAAGCTTAATAAAACATTTATCTCTTTTTAGTTTTAAAGGTTTAAAAAAATTATCTTTGAAGATAGAAAAGAAGTAGTGAATGATTAATGTTTATAAAACAATCATTTTAGTGCTCTTGATAAGAAATTGAGAAACTTACTCATTTGAGAATGTAGGAAATAGAGTAAGTGAGGGAAAGTGGAGAAGAGAGCGCGTTGGACAAAGAGTCAATCATCTTAATTCAACCGACCAAATTTCATGCACTTGATGACGACAACTATAAACCAATACAAAAACAATATAGAAAATCCTCTATACAAAAAACACACATTACATGTAGAGAAGATGGAACAATTGAAACAAAACATGCATGTAATTCTTCTAAGTTAGTTTCGAATAGTTCTCCACATTTTCTGTTTTCGATTATCTAATAAATCACTTAATGAAAGTAGATTCTCTTTCCATCCATTTCAAAATGTCTATGATCTCTTCCTGAACCAAACAACATAAATCTTTCAATTCATTTGGCTCTCACACTCAATTACTTATTCGAAATTTACCATTTTTTTATAATGAGCCTATCCTCTCTTATCTATTCTAAGTGAAATCAATTATCAATATAAGACCAAAATATTCGGATGACTCTTTTGACCAAACAAATATATGTCAACAAAATTGTTTTTTTATTAAAATCCAAAGACTTATTTTTAATTTATACATAAGTCATCCATCGATTACGCATCGTACAAAGGGGAGGTTTAAATTCACCCGTTTTTCATATCTCACCGTAAATAGAATTCAATACATTTTATCGACATGAGTGTTTTATATTGAAAAAAAAATCTAAGAATTTTATTGAAACCGTTTTCCTTTCTATATTAACATAGTGGTAGAAAGAGCACTACACTTCAAACTATTTTTAACCATAGTAATAGTCCCAAATTCTTGGTTAACATAGAATCAAAGTTGATTACCAATGAAGCGCAAAATGCTATGGTTCTTTAAGTTTTTTCTAAATTATTCAAAAAAGAAAATTAATTCAGAAGTAATTCGCGGGACACAGTGGTTGAATCCAATTTATTCTTTGAAATAAACAACTCGCACACACACTCCTTTTCAAAAAAAAAAAAAATAAGTACACCTAACACTACACTAATATTTATTGGATTTGTTTTTAAAATATCGATATTAAACACGAAACTTCCAACAAATGACCAGGAGCCCAAACAAAGGAAAGAATCAATTATATTTTTTATATGATCTCATCTCCTCTTATGAATAGACTAATTCTCTTTCCAAGATTCCTATTAGATATATAATAATCTAATTTGAATATATAATTCTAGAATTTAATATATTGATTGGTCATCAATTGGAAGATTCCCTAAAAGAATGATACTTCTTAGAATTAGATACTCATTCTTTTTTTCAATTGCAAAATCTATCTAGTTCTAACACTTTAAAAAAAATTATTTGAAAATTCTAACCTTGTCAAAAAAAACTCCAACACCAAACTAAACTAAAGCGAATAAAGAGACATAGAGGATCATATTACTCTCATTAAGAATCTCATCCTTAGATAAAAAAAACAAGCAAAGGGTGGAATACCAGAGAGTTTACCCACTAAAAAAAAAGTTTTTGTAATTGGTACATGTTTTGTTAAACCACCCATAAAACCATATTTTGACTTTTAGCTGAAGAATATCCGACAAAAGCTTCCATTGTAGTGGTTCTATGGTGTAGTGGTTAGCACTCTGGACTTTGAATCCAGCGACCTGGGTTCGACTCCCGGTAGGACCTTTTTTGTCAAAATTCTTTTCTTTGTCTAGACTCTAAACTTAGAATAAGGGATCCAAATCCTAAAAACTTTTGAATAGTAAGCCATAAAATAGCAAGAAGACAAACAAAGTAACAAAAAAAATACATTTCATTTTTAGAAATCAAATTATTTATAATTTGAAACAAATGCCGAAATTTCAAACTATCCGTTATCCAATAAATATCTAAAATTTTCAATAATAATCCAAAATTTCCTACACAATTAGTTACAAATTCTTTTTGACATGCATTTGTCTTAATAGGACGGGTGAACCAAAAGCCTATTAATAAATAAGAACACATTCCTATTAATTCTAAAAAAAAATGTATCTAATTAGAAACTAGTAACCAATTCCAACATTGAAATATTAAAAAGAGTCATATAAGCAAAAAATCTCAAATTTCCTTGATCATGAGACATATAGTTATCACTATAAATAAGAACGAGAATGTCAATTGTAGTAATTAATATTGACATAATAAAAGTAAGTGAATCGATCAAGTATCTGCATTTTTTATTTTATTATTTATATATAATTATGTTTAATATTCAAAATTGAATAAAAGAAGTTATATGTATCTATTATATATTTAATAAGATTTACTAAAACTAAATCCATCAATTAAATATACAAATAAGAAAGAATATTTTAATAACTTTAATGTCACTAATCATGTTACATTAGAAGAAATACAATACAAATAAATGATTGCATCATCTTCCTGTAACCATTTCTCTCATTTACATTAAAAGCGCCAATGAGAATAATAATAAATAAATAAGCACTCTTGTTTTCATCTTTATCTTTGTGCTTCCTCCTCGGAGTCTTCTTTACCCCTATGGAATAATGACTTTTACACCTTCGTATCCAATAAGCTTTAAAACAAAATAGAAACACGTAAGTAAGCTTAATTAAACATTTATCTCTTTTTAGTTTAAAAGGCTTTAAAAAATCATCTTTGAAGACAAAAAAAGAAGTAGTGAATGATTAATGTTTATAAAACAATCATTTTAGTGCTCCTGATAAGAAAAAAAGAAAGAACATTTGAGTCTTTAATAAAAAGAAAAAAAGAAAAAGGATTTAGGGGGGAAACAATGAAGAAATAAGCAACAAATGTCATGTGGATATCTGAAACGCTGAAAACAAAACATGGTTAGTTTTACCGTTGTAGTGTCTTACAAAAGAAATTGAGAAACTTACTCATTTGAAAGTGGAGGAAACAGAGTAAATGATGGGAAGTGGAGAAGAGAGCGCGTTGGACAAAGAGTCACTCATCTTAATTCAATCAAGGGACCAAACTTCATCTGTTGGATGACAACAACTGTAAACAAATACAAAAACTATATATAAAAACACACAGTACATGTAAAGAAGATGGAACAATTGGAACAAAACCTGCATGTAATTCTTCTAAGTTTCGAATAGTTCTCCATAATTTTCCGTTTTCAATTATCTAATAAATCACTTAATAAAAATAGACTCTCTTTCCATCCATTTCAAAATGTTTATGATCTCTTCCCGAACCAAACATGAATCTTTCGATTCATTTGACTCTCACACTCAATTACTTATTGAAAATTTACCAATTTTTTTTGTAATGAGCCTATCCTCTCTTCTCTATTCTAAGTGAAATCAATTATCAATATAAGACCAAAATATTCAAATGACTCTTTGGACCAAACAAATATATCTCAACAAAGTTGTTTTTTTTTATTCGAATCCAAAGACTTATTTTAAATTTATACGGTCATCCATCGATTACGCATTGTACAAAGGGGAGATTTAAATTCACCCGTTTTTCATTTCTCACCGTAAATAGGATTCAAGACATTTTATCGACATGAGTGTTTTATATAAAAAAAAATATAAGAATTTCATTGAAACTATTTCCTTTCTGTATTAACATAGTGGTAGAAAGAGTACTACATTGCGTCTAAACTTCAAACTATTTTTAACCATAGTAATGTTATGTTATGGTTCTTCATTCCATTGAATGAATAATGGATGTAAATTGTATTGGTTCTATGGTGTAGTGGTTAGCACTCTGGACTTTGAATCCAGCGACCTGGGTTCGACTCCCGGTAGGACCTCTCTTTTTATCAAAATTCTTTTCTGTCCAGACGAGTTTGTTGGATCGTGGCACAACACACTCTAAACCTAGACCAATTTTTTCTTAATATCTTTTTGAGTAGTAGCTAAATTAGCCCCTAATATTACTTTTATTAGACCTACAAAAACTATTGTGTTCATTATTTTGGGTAGAACTAGGAAAAGAGGAAGAAGTCGAGAGAAAAGCATCATGTAGCAATACATGAAGAGAAAATTGGACCAATTTGGCAACTGAACCACAAAATATAGTAATAGGGCAAACAAAGTAAAAAAGAAATATTCATTTCATTTTTAGAAATCAAATTATTTATAATTTGAAATATATGTCGAAATTCCAAAACTACCCATTATCCAATTAATACCTAAAATTTCCAATAATAATCCAAAATTCCCAACACGATTAGTTACAAATGCTTTTTGACAAACATTTGTCATAATAGGACTGGTAAAGCAAAGGCCTATTTATAAATAAGAACACATTCCTATTAATTCCAAAAAAATTTTTTGTATCAAATTTGAACTAGTAACTAATCCCAACATTGAAATATTAAAAAGAGTCATTGATAGTTGTCGTTTAGCACTCAAATTAAATATAATTCCAACATTGACTTGTCTAACGCTAGATAGATGATAGTATAGAAGTGGTCAGATCACCCCAAGTGTCTCCCAATGAATCTAATAGTGATTCCAGGGAATAGAATTCAAAACCTATCTGCAAGAAAATATAAATCATGATTTAAATCAATAAAGAATGCATATTGACTCACAAGTTCTTCCACCAATGAATTCCTCATAGGTTATCTAAAGATTATTCCTTTCTCATTCCTCCAACAGAGCTAAATCAAATTGAACATATGTTGATCTGATTCAACTGAAACTCACCAGTAAAACATGCGTCTACTGGTTTAATCAATATCCACTTTGTTCCATGTGTATACTCCATGAGAATGTTTATCTCCTCTCTCTTGAATCATGCGCCCAAGAAATTAATTAGAACAATACAAACTAACTAAGAAACCAAAATTTAAGATAAGGAAAACTCTCAATCATGCGTTCAAGTACAACCTCTCACAAAAACTAGTTTTCCAAGAGATTAGACAATAAAAACAACTACTATAAAGAATTGAAAAATAAACTTTTATTGATTAAAACCTCAGAACTCAATGAGGAATCACAAAGGAATCAACCAAACGGTTTAACTTTCCATGCAAAGGCAAAAGAATTACAAAGAAGAAAAAAAACTAAGAAAACCCAATAAATAAGAACGAGAATGTCCTGTAGTAATTAATATTGACATAATAGAAGTAAGTGAATCGATCAAGTACCCAAACTCTAAAGAAATATCATTATTTATGGTCCAAGACCATACATATTGAAAAATTGAACTATTCTGGATTTGATGAATAGACAAATCAAGCGAAAAAAGTAACCATAGTTAACAATAAGACACTAGGAATAGCCTAAATACAAGGATATTTTTTGTTGGCGTCGGAAAAAGTCGAAGTCTCACTCCTATTAACATCGAAACTGGGAATGGAATAAAGAAGATGGAACAAGTAGAACAAAACCAGAAAAAATAGACAAAAAAAATGAGGATGAGAATAAGTACTTATTTACAAAAAAGAAAAGAAATGTGAGAATGCGTTTGTCTCAAAGAGAAAAGGATGTGAGAGAAGGGAGTGAAATTTCAGATACATTAATATTGTAACTGATCAATTTAAGGACAAGTAAGAGAGAGAAAAATGGAAAGTTTTTTATTTTTTGAATAAGGAAGTGAAAATTTGTTAAGAAAGTTAAGTTTGATTTTCATATTATAAAATTAAAAAAAATGAGAGTAAATACCCAAAATAAGAAATGACAGGAATGTCTAAGATAATAATAAAATGACAAAAAGCCTCTTATTATATATTTATAAAATAATAAAATAAAATATTGATATAAAAATAAAATGAAAAAACAAACATATAAAAAAAATAAAAAATGATATACTATTTAGGTATAGATATAATATAATATTTATAACAAAGAAGATGCAATAAATTTGTAAAAATATTTAAAAAATACATATCATAAATATAATATAAACTTTATTTTAATTTTAAAAATACTATCATTATCACTACCACATAAACTACTTTAATACCAATAATTTTATTAATTTATAAAATTATCTCTAATTTAATCAATATAATACTTAATTATTTTAATCTTTAAAATTAATTTCTATTTAATGAATTTTTTATATTACATAACCACTATTTTTACTCTGACTAATCTTATTACCACTACCACAACCATTACTACTATCACAATGACTACACTACTACTAACGCTACCCCGTTACCACCATCGCTGCTACGACCACTACTGCTAACACCACCGTAAGTATTATCACTACCACCACCGTAACAACTACTGCTACTAACCTTACCACTACTATTAGCCATCCTCCTCCTACAATTATTATTACTACTATTCCTATTATTATTTTAATATTTTTCCATATTATTTAATTATAAATTTATTTTTTATTATATATATTTATTTAAATTCATCATATTAATAAGGATGGTAACTCCGAAAATTATCAAACTATCATCATTTTCTTATTTAAATTCCTTTATAATTCAATTTCATGGTTAGTCTTGGAACAAACTTTGGTGTTTGAATTACTATTTCCAAACATGAAAGTTGCTCTACATAATAATGTTAAATCTAACATGGTATAAACAGTAGAAATATAGAATTTTATTAATGCAGAACACCAAACAAACGCAATACAAATCATACTCTCGGGAAGACGAAGGAATTAAACTCTTTTCTTTTTATTTAGACTGCAACACAACCATAGACCTCTTTAGATGGAATACTATCTCCGTATTTATATCGTATCAATCCATGTCCACATCATATCAATCTCCGTGTTTATATCGTATCAATCTATGTCCGCATCATATCAATGTCATGTTTGTATTACATAGAGTAGAAATATAGAATTTTATAAAAATCCAGAACATCAAGCATACGCAATACAACTCATACTCTTGGCAAGACTAAGGACTTAAACTGTTTATTTTCTTTTTATTTAGACTGCAACACAAGCATATAACTCTTTAGATGGAGATACTGTTAGGAATACCTCTGCAAGTCAAGCCTTCCTTACTTGAAGGATAGAGCAATGTGTAGGGCATCTTCACTGGACCATAACGGTTCCTCAGTGTCTCATCACTATTTCTTTGGATGAGCTTTTGCTCAATTTCTGCCAATCTCTTTCCAAATCTCTTGAAGGCCTCTAATGGCTCTTTATCAAAAGTCCAAAACTCACCACCATCTCTTTCTCCAAGATACAACTCATCAGAAGCATGCCTTGACAAGACTTCTATTATAGTGAGGTCTTTAAGGGCATCACTCTTCCCTGTAATGGTTTTCAAGTACACCTTCTGAGGGTTCTTAGCAAGCTCATCATACTCAGGAGATCCAATCTCAGGCATGAATTGCCTACTAAGAGTTGGTCGGTTAAGGATGTAGCCACCATATGGATACTGTCCGAAATTCACAGCTGCATGAAGGGCTGAAGCAGTCCATATGAGTGTGGTGCAGGATTCAATCAACTCTTCACGAGTTTGCATTTGTACCCACCATGGTTCATTTTTCTTGTCACCGTGACCAACCTGAACAAGTTCTTTCCAAAAGGCTTGGAGTTCAGTATCTTGTGTAATAGCAGCATCTGACTTGTAGTAGAAAAACACATATTCTTGCACCCATGATTTGATGGTGGCCCATATCTCTAGTCCATCAGCAGCATAAGGATAGTCCTCTATCAGTAGACGAAGGCCGTGTGGAGAAGATGAATCCTCAACAGCCACACCTCTGCATTACAAAAGAAGAAAATAACATTAGCATAAAATCTCTAAAATGTATTAGAATCATAATGGTCAGAAATTTGACAAATTTTTTTGAATTGGACATAAGTGTTTGGTGTTCGACACCAACGCACCATTTATATTTAAGAGACGTGTCTGAGTCTCGTAACATCGTGATAAAGTTCTTCTTTTCAGACAATATTTTATTTGTATCTTTAAGTAATGAATACATAGAAACTAAAATAGATGTGCTAATAACTTGTAAGTATTACCTCTTAATAAGATCAGCAGGTAGTGCTTGCTCAGGGAAAACCCAATCCTTGTATACAACTGCAGACATTTCTAATGAATAGCGTCCCCACAAGAAAGTTGATTCTATAATACCTTCTGCATTGACCAAGACATTCCTTGCAAGTGCATTGATGTTCATTGTGTCACGATAATGTGGAAGAAGAAGTTTGTGAATAGGGTGAACCACACTAAGATGCCTGTTTGTTGCTATGACGAATGGCTCAACAACGGCATGAGTGTTTAACCTGTCATACATGTAAAGCTATTAACGAATAATTTATAAATAGAAAAACTAAGTTTGAGCATATAAATGTCATTTGCAAAATTTATACCAATGGCTGACAAGTTGGTGATAACACGAGTCATTTACGATCACATAAGCCTTTGCAAGTAGCCAAATGAAAGTTTCAACTCCTTGGTTTGCCGGAAGATAAACATTGCTAATAGGACCAAAATTATCACCCTCAGGATGTGGTTTGCTTAGCTCAATGGCCAATGGCTTTAATGTTCCATTATCTTGTAAGAAAATGATGGTTCTAGTAGCATAGGCCTTTGTCTGTGTTGCGTTGATTCGTCTCAAATATGGAATAAGTGTGTCATGGTGATCTAGTATGAAGAGTCTGTTGTTTTGGATAGCCTGTTCAACCAAAAAATATTTTAGTCCTTGTAATTCATTTCAATCATATAAAAAAATTCTTTTATGCTTTATTTTTGTGAAGTTAGAGATGGATGGGAGGGAAAATTTCTTTAATGTGAATTTACCTGTTCTACAGTGAGTCCACCCAAGTTAGGCTCCAAGTGTTCTCTGGTAATTGTACTGGTATTATCACCATAGAGTTGGCTATCTAGCTTGCTCTTAGGTGGAAACTCCTACAAAAGAAAAAATAATTTGACATTATCAAACTTACAAAAACTTATAACACCAATCCGAATAAAAAATGTACTTTCTTAACAGTAAAGTAGTAAATTTACCTGAAGTCTTTTAATGATATGAGGATTCACACCAGCTATCATCTCTCTTGCAAACTCTTCATCAGTCATCCATGCAGACTGGTTCACTACTCCAAATAAAAGCATTTTGAATGATATATCAGCTTATAATATGTTTATGAATATAAATATTGTTTGTAATGCACTACCTTGAATTACTTTAGGTGGTGGAAACTTAAGGACCTGCTCCCCATCAGTACGGAAGAGTTCAGTGAACAATGGTATTGGACTAAGCTTGCTAAGTGCATCAGTAGGCAACTTAATTCCACCATCATAGAGTCCACGCACGTCATCAAAGTTAGTAAACTCAGGTTGATTGAATTGTAATCTGAGTGCAGATTGCAATTGAGGTATCACATTTTGAGATGCAGATTTAAGTATATAAACAAGGAAATCTGATGACTTCAAGTGGCCAAATGATTCATCCCTGGGAAGATAAACAGAGTCACTGCGACTCTCACTTTTAGGATCTGTTAAGATATGCCATAGCAGAATTAACAACAGTACTTTTAGAACTAGTACAATAATAAGTTTTTGTATTTTATATCAGCAAAAGTCACTGTATGTTTGTGTTTCCCAGCATCTCAGCACAGAGTCTTACCTTTCCTAGTTGGTTTTCTACCAGTTCTTCCCCTGCGAGGATAAGGCAATGTGGATCCTCCAAGAACTGGACGAGCCAATCTGGCATTGGAGTCAGGATTACCCAAATCATTGTAGACATCATAGTCATAGATCCTTTCATGTTCTTTGCGCTCTCCTGTTCCATCTCCTCTTAAAGTCTTCAATTCTTCTTCTCTATACTTCACCAGTGGACCTGGTGTTTCACTCGGAAGATATGCCTATATTTGTTTATATTTAACAGATTGATTTTCACATTCATGGATGATACCAAGATTGGAAAATAGAATTTAAATTGACTAGTTTAGTAGCTGAGAGGGGTTTACCTTGTTGGCAAAGAAAATGCGGTCAGATTTGTACTTCTTGTCATTGTAAATCCATGAGTTGCAAACAAAGTGAATGGTTCCTTGGTTAGGAAGATCTTCAAGAATCAAACTCACAAGAAAGAATTCAACTTGCATGAAATTCTCGATGTAAAATGCTCCAGGAATTCCCATGTCACTGTCCCATTCAAAATGAACATCGAATGCAGATTGGCCAGCTCCCAAGGTTGCTATGGAAGTAATAATACCTTCCAAAAATGTTTGTTTTCCCACCTTTCCTTTTCCAGATGCTGCACATATGAAAGAAACACATCTTACAGCAAAAAGAACTAACAAACTCACCATTTACCATCTTGTTTAAGATCATATTAAAAGAATGTGAAAGCTATGTAAAATACATTTCTTTAGCTAAATCATGATTTTTCTTCGTTTCCTCTTCTTGGTTGCTTTATTATTAAACTGTTTACTATGATCCTTCGGTTATCAAATAACTCTTTAGTATCTGGTTCATGAGTCACAGACACCATTAGAGTGACAGTGAAGTGTTCCTTTTTGGTTGGACTGAATAAAGACAGAAACAAATTGTATAACCACATTCAACATTTTAACTATAAGTACCATAATAACAGTTTTTTCCATGTGTCGTTAATGAAGTTGGTTACCATCAGCAGCGGTGGCACTGATCAACCTGAGAGCCACAGATCGTCCGAGAAAGGAAGTGAGAGTGTCAACGGTGCTGCCAATGACACCACCCACAAAACCGAGTGCTCCACCGATGATGCCGGTGGGACTTTGAGCAGAAGTGAGGGCATTGATGTCCAGCACATTCTTACGCATCAACACCACTGTTCCCTTCAGCCTCTGCCCCCTCTTGATGAAACCAGTCACACCTGAAAACATCTTTGGAAATCTTGAACAACAACAACAACGTTACACTTTGTTTTTGTCTGGTAGAGAAAGTGGGTTGTGAGAAAGACGAGGAAGGTGACGAGTATTTATAAGGATGGTGAGAAGAGAGAGTTCTTAAGCTTTCATCATCTTTTAAAATATTAATTATGTGTTCGATTACTACTTAGAAAATTTGATTACATGTTGAAATAATATTTTTTTTATATAAATTTTATTTTTTAATATATATATATATATATATATATATATATATATATATATAAGGTTGTGAGAAGTCTTTCATACTCTTTTGTTTAAATATACTAATAAAACAAGGATTATGCTTAAGTTCAGTTTAAAATAAACCTTGTTGTTGTAACACTATATCCAACATGTTTCTACGCTCTAATTCTCCTTTATTAATCTAATCCTTCTTTTGAATACCCTTTTGCTTTTATGTTAAAAGGAACAACAAGTTTAAATTAAAAAAAATTGTAAAATGTATTATAGAAATAAAGTATAAAGTTATAATTTTGCATTGAGTATAAAAATAATCAAAAAATTACTAGGAAGTGAAATTAATTTTATTTGTTTTAATAATTATTTTTGGTTTATTATTATTATTTGTTATGTAACACAGACACTGATAGACATGGACACAGAGAAACATATCATCTCTAAAAGGCAGGATATATATATTATATAATCATGAACTATATAAATTGACAATAAAAATTTATGTACAAATATGTTTCAATTTCTTTTTGTTGCATAAAAATGTTTCTATAAAAATTTATATAATAAATTTAAGTTTTTGAAAAATTAATGTATTTCTTCTTTTTAAAATGTGTTAAAATCATTTTAGATATTTCATTTCTTTTTTTTAACAAATATTTTTTAATTAGATATTTCATCGATATATAGATATCCAATGTATTCGACACAAACCTATGTAGCACAGACACTGACACGGACATTAATATGACACAAACACAGATACGGATATACGTAAAATTTCTAAAATGTAGGACACGAGGATACAAATTTATATATTATATAATTATGAATTATATAAATTGACAATAAAGATTTATGTGCACAAGTATGTTTAAGATTATTGTTAAGAGCATAAAGATGTTTTTCATGACTGGTTCACAAGGATTTGTTTCTTATTTTTATAATCATAATAACAATTTATACAATAAAGTTTGAATTTTGAAAAAATTAATGCATTTTTTCTTTTTAAAATTGTGTTAGAAACGTACTAGAATTATCATAAATCTAACAAATATTTTTTAAATTGGACACTTCACGGATATGTTTCCTACAGATATCATACGAGTGTCGTGTCCAATACCATTTAAGAGGAGGGTCAGAAATTAAACACAAACATACATTTTAAGCCAGGTTTACGAAACAGAGATTCTCCACTTTTTAGGATACTTGTCTTTTGATACTAACTATCTACTGTGTATTTCAGTATTTCACTATTCTAATATTGTAGAGTACGTATGACATAAAACTCAAGATAAAGATAACCACCAACGTAAAAAAAACTGAAAAAAAAAAGAGAGAATGAAATTCATATTAATAAGAGAAAAATGTAGTGGAGAAAAAAATATTATATTTAATAAAAAATGCACAGTTTACTTTTTAAGGAGGCCATACATATTTTATTTAAAAAAATATAAATATAAACATTACATCTTAACTTAGTATTAAAAATTAAACAATGTGATAAAAAAATGAATTCTAAGAGAAAAAAAAACTATTTTAGAAAATAAAGTATTAACTCTCATCACAAAGAGTATGGTGGGCTGAAATACAATCTCAATGGAGCAAACATCGAATCTCTAGCCCAACAGTATTTCTATATATATATATATATATATATAATATTTTAATCATATAATCTAGATTTTGATCTTGTAAAATAAAATTTTCATTATAGTATTTAATATTTTCAAACGTTTTATTTTTTTATCTCTTTACCAAAATCTGTTATAAAAAATGTTAAGATGACATTGATATGATCACTTACCATATCATAAAGTATGATATGTCATGTTTTATCAGCAAGACTGTCAATAATAATATCATAGCATGATAAAAAAAGAACTAAAAATATAAAATATAAAAGCTAAATTAGAAAAATTAAAAGGACATAAAATAAAAAATAGTGGTGGACTAAAAAAAAAACTGACAGTTTTGTAGAAAGAAACAAATAATAAGAAGGAAGTATAATATATGAATTTAATTTTACACTAGTATAAAATAAAAATATTAATTAACGATCAATATTTTTTAACCTATGTCTTTCTCCATTTTTTTCCTGTTCAATACTGCAAGGTTACTCATATTTTGAAGAAAAAAAAAACAGTTCTCTCACCACTTTTTTTAAAAAAATAATTTTTTTATTAATAAAACCTCATAACTCAGTAGGAAACTACAAAAAAAATATTTAACAAAATAATTAAAAAAAACTAAAAAATAACGGTTCTCTCACCTATAAATAATTTGTTTCCATTTAACCAGACACATACTCAACAGCAAAAAAGAGTTCAAACACTTTAAACTATAGATTGAAAAAAAACCTTATTTTTCACACTTTAAGTTCACTGATAAGCTCACAAGTTAAGATAGTTTAGGTCAGATTCTCAAAATCTAATGATCATTATAAGTTAAAATAGTAACTTAATTTGTTTTCAATTGATAACTTAATCTATAATTTATGTTACTTCTAGTTTTTTTTGTTTTATGTGATAACAATGAAAATATGTTACTTATGTTTATACAGATTCATTATAAAAAATCATGAAATAAAAATTAAATTTAAAAAAAAATAATTAGTTAGTGATTAAATTAAATATTATTTTAAAAATTAAAAAAATTGATTTTTAAATTAATTTTTATTATTATTAAATGATTTTTAAATTGATATCTAATTAACTATCAAAAATTTTGCTACTAAGGGATCGATGAATTTTATAAGAATATTGAAAGATTCTTTTAATCGTTAAAAATAATATTATAAATAATAGATATATGATATTTTAATCTATATAAAAAAAACAGTATATATAAATACATTGTCATTCTATTGCTGTTGTGAATAATAATTCTATTATAGTGGACGGTTAAATAACAACATATTTCATGCATTGATAAGAGAAAATTGTCTTAACACAACAAATAAAAAATTATATTCGTCAAATATTTTTTAGCATTGAAATTTGTTATTATTTGAGATAGCAAGCTTTTAATTGTGCATTCCCCTATATGATATTATTATTATTTTATAGATTTATGTCCACCTCATTAATTAAAAGGGTCACAAAATTACACTTTCATAAATAAATAAGAGAATATAAAAACAATGTAAGAAAATAAAATAAAATCCTTTTGTAATTTTTTTGGTTTTTTTTCATACAAAGAGATAAAGGTTAGTGAGGCAGCAATGACTTAAAAACGACATTCATAAGCTTTGTCGGTAGGGAAGTCTTTGCTTATCAATGATCTTTGTTGTATATGTATAATTATTAAAATATTTTATTTAATCTATACTGAAATATTTGTTATTTAAAGTTTCTAGACATTTTTACTATTTAAAAAGTCTAAAATTTAAATTAAAAATAAAAATCAATTTCATACTGTAATATAAAGACAAAAAAAATTAATTTAATAAAAAATTATTATTTTAATGATACAAAGAATATTAGAAACTCCATTGTCAGTCTGTTACCATCTCCTATAAGTAAAACCAAATAATTTTATTGAAATTATTATTATATATTGGCCAAAATGAAAGTAATTATTATACTAAAAATACAAAATCATACTATACTAGCATTTTTATCAGACATGCCAAAGTAATTGTTGGTTGTTAAAAGTAACTTTACTTTGAGGGAGAACAAAAATCTTTGAACAAGAGCCAATCATAACATGGTTTTATGAGAAAAATCATTAACATGATGGAAAAAAAGTGACAGTTATTAAGCATGTAGGATAAAACCAGTGTATACAAGAATTGAATATTACTTTATTCTATCTTTCCACCTCACGTTATTACATTCACACTTATTTTTCTTTTTTTTCTTTCACCTTCATTTTCTGGTTTTTTAATTAATAATATAATTTTTAATTATTAAAATAAATAAAAAATTAAATCTCTATTAAAATAATAAGTCGTATTAATAACTTTGTTATAAAAAATATTAAAATAACACAATTTTAATGTATTTCAACGAAAATGGTGTTAATATTACTACATATTTATAATTAATGTATACAATTTTATCATATTAGTAAAAAAATAATTTTTTTCTTCATTTATTAAGAAAATTTTATTAAAAGAAAGTCATGTTTTAGATGCGATATCATTTCTAATTTTAAAAAATTAAAACAATTTTGTTAGTAAAAAATATTTCAGTAAAATTAAAGTATGATGAAGAGGATTTTGAAATACGAGAAAATTATTAAATAGAAATAAATTTTAGAGATAAAAAAATAATTAGTTGTTATATTAATTAAATTAGAGACTATATAAAAAGTTATTAGTTTTTATTATTGATAAATAATTTTTAAATTAGTATCTAATGAGTTATGAATGTTTTTGCTACCAAACTTAAAATCTAAATTAGATATAAGAATTATTTATTAATAATATAAATTAATTTAAAAACTAATAATTTTTTTAGTGTTTAAAATATCTTGTAACTAATTATTTTTGTTTCTAAAATTAATTTATATTTAGTGATTTTCTTGTTGTGATAATAATACTTTATAAATATATTTTTGGTATCACATGACTAGAAAAATAAATTTAAAAATATATAATTTTATAGAGTTGAGAGTTAAATTTAAAGTAATATTTTTTAATTAAAAATATTTTTATGTGCGAAAAAATCTTGAAAGACGAAAACAATCATATATATATATATATATTAAATGCGATAATTCTGATGGTGGAAAATGATTTGATGTCGATAAAAATATATTTATAATATTTTATAATTTTCTATTTTGTATAATAAATAACAATTATATTTTCTAGGTTTTAAAATCGTAGGCACTGTGTTCTGTTTGTTTTTAGATAGACGTTGTCTTTGTCGTTTTGTTAGCAAGAAAATTTGCATATCTTATCCATAAGAACTGAATATGTGTCATGCATATTTTTCTAGAAGAGTTCAATACAAAAATAATATCTCTAATCATAATTCTCATTTTAATATAGATAAACTCATGAGGCCTAATAATGAATATTTTATCCGATCTATTTCTTATGATAAATTAAAAAATAGTATTTTTTTTCCAGTGTTTATGTATATTATAATTTAATTATATGTTTAGTTGAGGTAAAATATATAAGATATTTTCATTCAATTGGTTATTTATTGTAACAAAAATTATTACTTATAGTTGTGATAATAAATATGTTTTTTTTTTCTATTATAATTTTATGATCTAAATTTTAATTCATTCAAATACTTATAATATGAGATAAAAATATATTTAATTATTTTTAAAATATTATTGAAAAAAACACAGTTTGACACGTGCTCATATCATTGATCGAAATTGCTTTGGATTTTTTTATAAATATTTTCTTACTTAATTGTTGTATTCATTAAATTTAAAATTATAACTAAAACCTTATAACTAATTTGATATCAATTTAAAAAATATTTAACAATAATATAAACTAATTTAAAAATTAAACAATTAATTTTAAAAATAAATTTTTATTTTATAATTTTGTGTAATGTTATCAATGATTATTTCTACCTTTTGCTTTTACTTTTAATAATATAAATATCTGAAAAAAATAATACACTAAGATGAGAAAGAGACAACAAAAACCATCTCATATAAGCTACCTTTTATTTTCTTTTCCTTTCAGTCACAGTCTCTTTTTTCCTTTCTGTCACAGTCTCTCACAACAAGAAAATTACATATCTCAGCATGGAACATGTCAAATTATGCCATTTCTTTAGTACAAACCAAAGTGTTTCCTTCATTATATTGTCTACATCTTTAGTGGGATGTAAAAGATATAAATAATAAATTTAAATATATTTTTCGTCACAAAATTGAATTTTATTATTACTCTAAACTTTATAACCTTATCGATACTTATAATAAAAAATTAATAAAATAACTTTTTATTAATATCTTTTAATATAATAAATAATTTTTTTATCATAAATTATATTATGATATTATTTATCAGCAAACAATAATAAATAATAGAGGTATTTCATGAATATCTCAACCTTTATATAAGCATGTTAATCTAAAGTTACTATGCAGAGATTCAAAGCAAAACAATAATTCGAAGTTATCGGTACCTCATCTAATACTTTTTGATAGATTTCATACAAATAAACGACTTTAAATAACAATTAAAATAAACAAAACTAACTAGGCGAACTTTTTAAGAAACCCACAACTATGTCTTCAATTGCACTCTACAGTGAAGATTTCTATACAATCTATCATTCTATTTTTAAAAATATTCTGATTTTTATGTCTTCACAATTCACTTACGACTATTATCCACACCTAACCTCATTTAATTAACAACCGCATTGACCCGAGTAATCTTAAAATAATTTAAAAATAACTTTATAATATTTATGTATTATAATATTTTTGTGGATTAAGAAAAAAAAATTTACAAAGTAAATAAAAAGGATATTTGATCTTTAAAATAATTATTATGATTATCCCTACCACGTCGTGGTGGTTTCTTGGGTTTGGTCGGAACATTAAATATTAGAGAAATGGTTTTGCAATAATTAATTATGCTTTTAATTCATGATTATTTTGTATTAAAGAAAATGAAGATAGAAGAAGTTGTTGTACCTGTCATTAATTAATATTATCATGTTTCCTTGATCTGCAAAACAAAAATACAAAATATATCACACGCGAGTCACGAGTTGATGAAACAACTTTAATTAGGGTTAGGGTTTGAGAAGTAACTTTCTTTTAATGTCGATGTTAAACACTTTAACCTTCTTTCTCTTTATTGGCTTTAACCTTACTTATTCATGAAAAATAGGGTTAAATGCTAATGTGATTATTTTGATTTGTTGAGAGAAAAGTAATGAAGAAGAGTGTAAGTAACACATGTTCTTAGCTCTTTTGGTTCATACAACTTCACTTTTCTTCTTCAGAAGTTTTCCAGGATTCTCTTTTTCTTCATAAAATAAGTAAATTGAACAGTACTTACTTTTTTTTCCGATTAAAATATGATTAAGGGGACCACTTTTTGTGTAATTGTTTATATCAGGACAAAATTACATTTATTAATTTGTGTCAGTATTACAAGTTTATAATTACATTCCAAAATATTATTTACTTTCAAATTTGATAAGTCTCTCTCAAAGTTATAAATTATTTTACACTATTTATTAATATTTTTTATCAATAAATAAAAATCAATTACTAAAAGTACTTAAGAAATACTTACATCTTTATAAAAAAAAGTTACACAAAATAGTCCTGCAAAATTATCTGGTCGCAAAAAGTTACCCAAAATAGTTCACAATACTCACTAAAAAAAATAATAAAATACAAACCAATTTTAGAGACAAAAAATAATTAGTTACTATAGTGACTAAATTAGATACCATTTTAGAAACTAAAAAACTTTTGATTTCTAAATTGGTATCTAATTAGCTACTAATGTTTTTTTCCTATCTAAATTGATATCTAATTAGAAACTATTTAACAATAATAAAATTGGTTTAGAAACCAATTTTTTTACTCTCTAAAATGGTTTCTAATTTAGTCACTATAACCACTAATTAATTTTGGTGTCTAAAATTGGTTTCTATTTCATGATTTTCTTGTAGTGACTGTCAAACTATATTAGCATTGTTAAATTTGAAAGACAATACAATTGTAAGGTTCTTGTTCTATTATGGCAGACATATGGCAGTTGAGGTTATGTTGCAGGATACCAGGATCATTGGAGGAAGTTTTGGAGGAAAGGAATGCTTTTCGAACTCTGATTTGAGTAAACCAGGTCTAAATCATGCTGAGTAGAACATTTCTATCATGGGAGTAGAGGAGACTAAAAGGAATAAAGTGTTGCACCAAGGTGAAGATCTATTAGGTAGGTTTAAGTACAATAGGATTTTTTTTGGTTATGTGGTTCATTATGCACAAATATCTCAAAGAGAAGGAATAACTCGCTGAGGTGTAGCAGATTGGCGCAGAAGAAGTATTAGTTGTTTAGACCGTTTTTGATGCTGCTTTACACATAAATGGCTAGGTAATAAACCGTAGGAATGTTTAGATATGCTTTTACTTATATCTAAGTAGAGATAATACAAAGTAATTGTAATCTGTTTTGCAACACTTTGTCTTTGCTTAGATGGTATATCCTTAATTTGTAAGACTTATATATGGTACTTTTGTATAAGAGTTGGAGTATTCCTGAAATACTTCATTTTAAATAATTTTATTCTTTGTTGATAATTTTTTTTTTTTATGTATGCACATTAAAAAATAAGTGACATTGAAAAAGATTTATTTATTATATATAAACTGAGAGCATCCAAAGATAAAATGCAGACATAGATGCAGCAATTACACACAGGTAAGCATATACCTATGTTATTGAGTAGTACAATAATACACAGAAGGAAACCACACACTCCTTTTAGATAGAGATGCTGTTGGGAATTCCCTTGAAAGTTAACCCTTCCTCACTTGAACGATGGAGCAATGTGTATGGCAGTTCAACTGGTCCTCTTCTGTTTCTCAGACTCGGATCACTGTTCCTTGCATTGATTTTCCCTTCAATCTCACCAAGTTTGCTTCCAAACCTTTTGAAAGCTTCCAAGGCCTTATTATCAGTGGTCCAGTTTGGAGTATCCCTCTGTCCAAGGTACACTTCATCAGAAGCATGCCTTGACAATATCTCTATCACTGAAAGGTCAATAAGGGTCTCAAACTTGGGTGTGATTGTTTTCAAATAAGCCTTTTGATAACTGCTCACCATCTCATCATATTCTGGAGTTCCTGGTTCAGGGATAAACCTTCTGCTGAGAGTTGGACGGTTCACTATGTAACCTCCATAAGGATATTGTCCAAAATTAACAGCTGCATGAAGAGCAGAAGCTGTCCATACAATAATAGAGCAAGATTTAACGAGAGCTTCAATACTCTGCATTTTAGGCCACCAAGGCTTATCTTTTAAGTCAGCATGACCCTTCTCTACAACTTCCTTCCACCATGCTTGGAGTTCAGTATCTCGTTGAACTGCCACATCGGTTGGGTAATACAATGAGACATACTCTTGGACCCATGACTTAATAGCATCCCAAATTTCTAGTCCATCAACAGCATAAGGGTAGTCCTCTATCAAGAGACGAAGTCCATGGGGGGAAGATGGATCCTCAACTGCCACTCCTCTGAATCAAGTGATAATAAAAAGAAAATGTTAATACAAATTCAATAAGCATCTCTCCTTTTCTTCCATCATCAAAGAGAAAAATTTGTTACTGCTGTAAATTATGCAGAATTTTGCTGCATAACTATATAAAGCACTAGAGGATGTGCCAAAAAGCTTAGCCATATAAATGTTGCTATGGTTTGGATTGTAGTTAGGTGGTTGTTGCTATGTATATGTATTGGATTGTAGTTAGGTGGTGTGGATCTTTTGACACTTGTATAAGGGTGTGTCGGAGAATAGAAAAAATTGTTGTTTAGTTTGCAAACTAGAAAACTTAATGTTTCTATTAAAAGAACACATTTCAACCTCCATATCTTCTATAAGATTAAATGACAACATAATAATATATGATCAATTGGTTGATTTTTATGGTACCTATTTTAAACTTTTTATGTATAAATAAAAGTAATAATTTAAAAGAATGGTTAGCTTTTACTATAAATACCTCTTGACTAGATCTGCTGGCAGTGCTTGATCAGTAAAAACCCAGTTCTTGTAAACGGCGGAAGACATCTCAATAGAGTACTTTCCGGGCAAAAATGATTGCTCTATAATGCCACCTGCATTAATCAAAGATTGCCTAGCAAGTCCATTGATATTTATGGTATCACGGTAGTGAGGATAGAGAAGTTTATAAATGGGGTGAAGCACACTAAGATGTCTGTTTGTTGCTATGGCAAATGGCTCCATCACTGCATGAGTATTTAACCTGCAACATCAAAAAGAAAAAACATCAATAATAAATTCATATATGCAAACATTATATATATATGGGCTAAATATTGCAGAAGAAGTTCTTACCAATGACTCATGAGCTGATGATAACCAGAGTCATTTACAATTACATGAGCCTTGGCTAATAGCCAAATTGTGCTATCAACACCATCAAGTGCAGGCAACACAACTTTGCTCACAGGACCCAAATTATCTCCACCTGGATGTGGCTTGCTTAATTCGATAGCAAGTGGCTTCAAAGTGCCATCATCTTTCAAGAATAAGATTGTTCTTGTGGCATAAGCTCTTGCAACAGGTAGACTGTTTATCCTCGTCAAATATGGAAAGAATGCATCTTGGTAATCTAATATGAATAATCTCTTTGCAGCAAGTGCCTGTGTTCCAAAGTTTAATTTCAGTGATCAATTTGTTTCGTAACTTCAAATTACAAACCTAATATGACTTCAAGTGCCTCTATACTACACATAATTATTAAAAAGAAGAATATAACAAAAGCTGATGATATTTTAGTGAAAACTGTATATCATTACCTCATCTACTGTGACCCCATCCATGTTAATCTCCAACTGTTCTTTTGTTATGGTACTAGTTTGATCACCATAGAGAGAGGGATCAAGCGAACTTTTTGGTGGGAATTCCTGCCATTATTAAAAGATGCTATATGAGGAAAGATGACAAAAATAACAAAGACAAGATTTTTTTTATCAGCAATAATAAATGAATAAAAAGGATACTTCATAAGTGTCTCTCACCCCTTATACAATAGTCCAAAAAGCAGTAAAATAAAGCAACTAAGAGCCTATGATTCTATGACACACCCATACTAGCACTGATTTTTTATAGCAAATTATGCAGCAGGTGCATTCACAATTATGCAGCAAAATGCATCCACAAATATTTAGCAGACTGCATTCACATTATGCAGCAAAATGTGACAAGATGCATTAACATTTACATCAAAGTTGACCATTTTAGAGACTTAGTATTAACCTGAAGACGACGAACTACATTTGGATTGACACCAGCAATCACTTCTCTTGCAAATTCTTCATCAGTCATCCATTCAGATTTTTTAACTGCACAAATAAAAAAGAAAATCATTATGAAATCAAGCCAAATATTATTTAATTCCACAAGTGTTAATATATTGAAGCTTTTTTTTATTAAGTACCTTGGATTACATGAGGTGGTGGAAATTGAAGAGTATTTTCACCATCAGTACGGAAGATTTCCTTAAGGGCTGGTAAGGGGCTAATTTGTCTCAATATATCTGTTGGCAGCTTAATTCCACCCTCATACAAACTACGCACATCGTCAAAGCTCTTAAACTCACTTGATGTGACCTTTAAGTCAAAAATGGCAGATTTTAACAGAGGTAGCACTGTCTGTGATAAAGATTTTATTCCATACATAAGGAAATCTGATGACTTCAAGTGACCAAAATTTTCATCTCTTGGAACATAAATCTCGCCTGGTTTCTCACTGTTGGGATCTGTAATGAAGCAACCAATAGAACATTAAAATCCTCACTTTTCAATCATAGATTTTCAAATTCTACAACTTTCTGCACTTATAAAAACCTATATGCCCTTTTTTTCTCGTTGACCTCTATATAATTTGTTGCTTTGTAAAACATTACCAAAGCTAGAAGTATATTTAAGCAAAGTGTAGGATCATTTTAAGTTCTTCTAGTAAGTGTAGTTAGAAAGAAAACTTGTTAAAATTCTTAGATTAGATGAGTTAAACAACTTCATCATTGTTATACCATTAGAACTATGCTCATATATAAACATAACTGAACAATGATAAATATCACAAATTAAACAAAAAAAAGTCTAACCTGTCCTGGTTCGTTCTCTACCAGTTCTAACCCTACGAGGGTAAGGGTGGATGATAGATCCTCCAAGGATTGGACGAGGATCTCCACCATCTGGATTGCCCAAATCGTTATAAACATCATAGTCATAGATTCTATCACTGTCCTTGCGTTTACCAGTTCCATCTCCTCTAAGAGTCTCCAATTCTTCTTGTCTGTACTTGAGTAATGGAGCTGGTGTGGCACTTGGAAGATATGTCTGCAATATGTTCATGAAAACAATAAATGATCAAGACCATTTATAGTTAAAAACAAAACTTGGGCATCAGAAAAACACAAGCTTACATCATTCACAAAGAAAATGCGATCCTTTTCGTATTGTTTGAAGTTATAAACCCATGAGTTACAGACAAAGTGAATGGTTCCATGGTTTGGAATGTCCTCAAGAACAACACTAACGAGGAAAAATTCATCAGTTGTATAGTTTCTGATGTAAAATGCTCCAGGAATTCCAAAATTTGCATCCCATTCAAAGAAAATACTGAATGCATCTTGTCTTGCTCCCAGTGTTGGTAACGTAGGAAGACGTTTCTCCAAATATGTTATCTTTCCAACTTTTCCTTTTCCACTAGCTGCAAACAAATACAAATAAAACTACAATAATTAAAAAAAAAGAGTATTTTATATTGCAATTGAACAATAATATTAAAAAAAAAGGGTGATCTTAGCATGAATCTTTTCACACAAATAGTTTACTGATATATAGCTGTAGCTGCAATAAAAAATGTGCAATCGTTTAAAATAACTTAAAATAATAACCCTATGATATGTTCCACTTTCGTATGTCAGAACATAAAATAGTGAATTGATTCTTACAATGAATTTTGTCCCTCTATTTTTTTCTATCCTTGTAAAGTTAACTTCTAAGAGTTTTTAACTCATCCAAGAAACATGATAAAAAATATAATAATGGTACACGTTTAGAGCAAATATTAATTAAATTTCATTTTCAATGTAAACAAAAGTTAGACAAGTGACTCCTTGCATTATTGAGGTTCAGTCAAACGACTAAGGATAATATAATATTTTAAGAGTAGCTAGAGCTGGATGAGATGTGTTCATATGTTAAATGTTAAGGATATATTAATTATAACAAAAATGTTAAACATAATCTCTCTTTATATGAAAAAATATTATTAAAATAAATAAATAAGTATAGGAAGTAAACTAAAATCCAGATCAAAGAAAAACAAACCAAAAAAAGAGATAAAAACTTGTTTTTAAAGGTTAATACTTGTGAAAGATGGTTATGTTAATGATTCTTTGTTTGTTTTGTACTCATGATTTTGCTTTGGTCGGTTGGGTTATAATAAGATTGATGTTCCGATCTCAAGTTAGCAACGTTAGTCACAATTACCGCATTCGAGGTATTGTCCGTTTTGGAGGTAAGTACTCTATCACGGTTATTTCTTTAAAAGGTGTCTCGGTGGATAAGGGAGGAAAAAGTATATAAACTGTCTTTGGTCTCGACTCCTAAGCGATGTTGGACTATATTAACGTACGGAACCCTTGATAAACAGGTTGATGCTACTGCTTTCTTTTTAATATAAGGTTGAAACACTTTTGAATTCTTTGCTAATAAAAATAAGAGTTTAATTTAATATTTAATATAATTACATTTCCAATTAATTAGAAAGAAGTTGAAGTGTAATTTGTCAAATAAGATATGACAGAAAATAGAGTGGTTGGTAAGATGAGAACAAACCATCAGCCTGAGTAGCACTGATCAAGTGCAGTGAAACATTTCTGCCTAAGAAGGAAGTTGCAGCATCAAGTGCTCCACCAGCTATGTCGGTGACAACGCCAAAGGCATCTTTGACAGTGCCAGTAACACCGCTCTTACCAATGGAAGTTATGGCGTTGAAGTCCAACACATTCTTCGGCATCAACACCACAGTGCCCTTTATCTTCTGGCCCTTGTCAAAGATCCCACCTAACATCTTAATTTCCTGCTATATCAAACACTGTGTAGTGTTGTTACTGTTTCTGCAAAGGAAGAAGAAGAAGAAGAGAAGATTGAAGCTTAGTTGTGTGTGTTGTGAGGAGGCCAAGAAAAGCTATTTATAGAGAGGAAGTGAGAAGGGAGAAGCATATGTGAAACACGTTATCCACATTTGGTTCTATTATTTTTATCTTCCTTCTCTTTAATTTAATATTCTTTCATGTCATTCAATTAATTTCTCTATTATATTCACTTTATTATTTGAGTTTGGACGTTCCTACTTGTCTTTTTCTTTTTAATTGCACATGCAAATGATCTACAACAATCAAGAAAGTAGAAAAATAATTGTATATTACAAGAAAGAAAATCGTGTAATCATTAATTATACTTTTTTAACTTGCCCACTAGTATAAAAAAAATATTTTTATTACAATTATATTGATTCTTTTGGGATTGGAAATCCATGTTGTGTATGTGAATGCTGGAATTTTTTTATACCCTTTGGATGAGAATTTCATATTAGAAAAAAAATTAATCTAGAGAAAATTGTATGGTGTTTGTTGTTAATTATTGCACATCTTAGCATATTTATTATTTTAAGTGTGTAATAGCAAGAACATAGTTATTTAAGAACAATCTACTTTACACTTGGGTAATTATATGTTGTGATAGTACTTGAGAAATCCCAACCAACAATTACATAATTGAAAGAATTGGCCTTCTACAAAGTGTTGAAGAAAGTTTTTTTATTTTATTTTTTATTTTAGTACAAAGAACTATTTGAAACTTTGAAGATGAATTATAAATGAGAAGCCGTGGTTATAGTAGATTCCATGGAGAAGGGAGTGATTCCAAAGGTCTTGAAGGAGGTAGGTTACCATTGCAATTCACAAGTGTAATAGTCAATGCACGATAGGCAAAATGGTGACAACTTATTTTCTTAATAAAGAGGGAGTGATTAAATTTAGATTAAATGAAGCCAATTGAAATAAGAAAGAATGAAAGTTTGACAAACCATTGTTTATTGACTTGCTTTAAGCCATATAAGAACTTAGTTAGTTTACAATCTTGATTTGATTGAGGCAAAATAAGAGCTGGAGGAGGAACCATATAAGCTTCTTCTATGAGACCATATAAGAAAGCATTATCAACATCCCACTCATGTAAATGCAGTTGTTGTGTGGCAGCAAAAGTCAAGAGTAATCTCACTAATGTTAATTTAGCCACTGGTGAAAAGGCGTCCAAGTAATCTATGACTTCTATTTGCGTGTAACTTTTAGCAACAAGGCAGGCCTTGTAACTTTTAATGGATCCATTCAATTTTTATTTAATTTTATAAACCCATTTGCAATCGATAGAAATCTTGTTCTTAGGTAACTTTGTCAAATACTAAGTTTTATTATATCTTGAAGAGTTTATAATACATTTTTCATAACATCAAATTGATAGTATGTTTATGCACTATGAGACCGTCTAACACGTCTATTCAAAGTTGGATTGTCTAGTTAGTCAGTGTTTTGCACTTCATTTTTCTTCTATTAACATAGAAACACTCATAGATTTGTCTAATGAGTTTAACACTGAGAGACTGTCTAACAATTTTAATACTATAGGATTGTCTAATCAATTATGCCTTTATAAACCATTTGACATGTGTTTGTCCCGTTCTGCACACTAATGAGCTTTGTTAGAATACTTATACATTTTATAATGTTTGTTATCATCAAAATTCATAGACTCTCATATCACAAGACTATCTAATGGGTGATAGACCGTCAAGTGGATACTGGACAGTCTAGCATCTTAACACAATTAATCCATTATCACTGTAATTACCTTTTGTGGAAGAGAGTCTCTCATATCACACATAGTAGAATAACAAGTACATCTTGTATTGGTTTCTAAATATTGTGTTAAAATCTAAGTCTATATTATTTTCAATCTTTTTCACTTTTTCTTCTTCCTCCTCTTCTTCAAACTCATGCTCTCTTTCTTCCTCTTTAATAATAATACACACTTTTCAATCTTTTCATTTGCCTCAGATGATATAATACTATCGCTATCAATCTTATTCATGTGATTAGTTATTTGATCAATCTCGTGGGATACATGTTTCTACTATCGAGTGGTAGTTGATTTCACTGAGTTGATGAGGTGAAACAAGAATCATTTCTGAATTTTCTACACAATGCATATAGTAAGGGCTTGATGGAGTAATAACAAGATCCATGTTGTAAGATTTGGTTGCAGAGGATTCCATGCAGGAAGAAGTAACAAATGGAAAGAACCAAAAAAGAATAGGAAGAACCAGAAGGAAAACCCCTACAAGAACCAGAATAAGAAACCTTCATTAACTGAGAAGAGTATGAAAGTCACACTCTTTTACACACATGCCACTTCCTATATATAAAAGGAATGGCAGAACACATAAGTAAAATTGATAAGTTACAACATACTCAAAGTGAACAAGAGCAGCACACTACATACATAAAGACAATAATTTCACAGAGACTTGTATTGTCTCTTATTCAAAAGGATAATGGACAAGGAAATCACACATCCGTTTTAGATAGAGATACTGTTGGGAATTCCTCTGAAAGTCAACCCTTCCTCACTGGAACGAAGGAGTAAGGTGTATGGCAAGTCAACTGGCGAATGTCGGCTTTTCAAACTTGGATCACTGTTCCTTGCAGTGATCCTTCCTTCAATTTCTGTCAGTTTGCTTCCAAACTTTTTTAAAGCTTGTATTGCCTTTGAATCGGTTGTCCAATTTGGATCATCCCTCTCCCCAAGGTAGATCTCATCAGAAGCATGCCTTGACAATATCTCTATCACTGCAATGTCAATAATGGTCTCATACTTAGGTGTGATTGTTTGCAAATAAGCCTTTTGGGGATCCTTCACCATCTCATCATATTCTTTAGTTCCTGGTTCTGGGATAAACCTTCTGCTGAGAGTTGGACGGTTCACAATATAACCTCCATAAGGATATTGTCCAAAATTAACAGCAGCATGAAGAGCAGAAGCTATCCATATGATAATAGAGCAAGATGTAATGAGATCTTCAATAGTTTGCATTTTAGGCCACCAAGGCTTATCTTTTAAGTCACCATGACCCTTTTCCACAACTTCCTTCCACCAAGCTTGTAGTTCATTATCTTGTTTTAGTGATGCATCTGTAGGGTAATATAAGGAGACATAATCTTTGACCCATGTCTTAATAGCATCCCATATTTCTAGTCCATCAGCAGCATAAGGGTAGTCCTCTATCACAAGACGAAGGCCATGAGGAGCAGAGGGATCCTCAACTGCTAATCCCCTGAGTCAATCAACAAAAAATGTTATTGAAAAATTAAACTAACCTCTCTCCATTTCTACAATCATTAAGGGTATTTTTTTTTTTGTTTTTGTAGTCCAGGAACTGTAAGAATTATTGTTTCTGTTAACAAATACATTTAAAAGCTCAATGTCTGCTAAGAATGAACAGTTCATGCAATCACAAAGTTATCCAATCACCCATGTACAATTTCTATTTTACATTAACAATACATAAAAAATAAGCCCTATCTTGAATGACTTCTTAATAAATAAAATTTCATATATCTTTTTTTCAGTGAAGTACATTTTATGAATATTACCTCTTGAGGAGATCAGCTGGTAATGCTTGGTCTGTGAAAACCCAATTCTTGTAAACAACTGAGGAAATCTCCATAGAGTACTTTCCAGGTAAAAATGCTTGCTCAATAATTCCACCTGCATTGATAAGGGATTTCCTAGCAAGGCCATTGATATTTATGGTGTCACGGTAGTGAGGATAGAGAAGTTTATAAATGGGATGAAGCACACTGAGATGTCTGTTTGTTGCTATGGAAAATGGCTCTATCACAGCATGAGTATATAGCCTGTTAACCCAAAAAGAAAAAAAAACATATCAGTAATAAATTCATACACACATACACTATACAATGCACATGGACTAAATATTGCAAAGAAAAGTCTCACCAATGACTTATGAGCTGATGATAGCCAGAGTCATTCACAATTACATGAGCTTTGGCCAACAACCAAATTGTACTTTCAACACCTTCTGTTGCAGGCAGCAGGACTTTACTCACAGCACCTAAATTGTCTCCACCAGGATGTGGCTTGCTTAATTCGATAACAAGTGGCTTCAAAGATCCATCATGTTTCAGGAATACGATTGTCCTTGTAGCATAAGCTTTTGCTGTTGGTAGGTCGTTTATCATCCTCAAGTAAGGGATGAATGCATCATGGTAATCTAGTATGAACAATCTGTTTGTACCAAGTGCCTGTTCCACAAATTTTAGTTTAAATGACTCTATTTCTTAACTTCAAATTACAAATCCAAGTAGACTTTTTTACATGTTTACCAAGTGTGTTTGCTTTTAACATGTATCAGAAGGATTATTAAAATAAGAGAATATAGAAAAATTCATGATGTCTTTTTAATAGTGAAAAATGCATATCATTACCTCTTCTAATGTGACACCATCCATGTTAATCTCCAACTGTTCTTTTGTGATGGTACTAGTGTGATCACCATAGACTGTGGGATCAAGTGTGCTTTTTGGTGGAAATTCCTGCCATTATCAAAGAATGATATGAGGAAGGAAGACAGATACTCAGATAGAGAACTTCATAACAAAACATTTGGAACTTACTTGCAGACGACGAATTACATTAGGATTTACACCAGCAATCATCTCTCTTGCAAATTCATCATCAGTCATCCATGCAGACTTGCTAACTGTTCAAAGCATCACAAATATATTTGTCAAATTGTTAATTCAACAAATGCTAATATGTTGAAGTTGTTTAGATCAAGATGTATAATCAAAGGTACCTCTGATTACATGAGGTGGTGGAAATTGAAGGGTATTTTCACCATCAGTGCGGAAGATTTCCTTAAGGGCTGGTAAGGGACTAATTTGGCTCAATATATCTGTTGGCAACTTAATTCCACCCTCATAGAGACTACGCACATCGTCGAAGCTCTTAAACTCACTTGATGTGACCTTAAAGTCAAAAATTGCAGACTTTAACAAAGGTATCACACTCTGAGATAAGGATTTGAGTGCATACATAAGAAAATCCGATGACTTCAAATGACCAAAATTTTCATCTCTTGGAACATAAACTTCGCCTGGTGTCTCACTTTTGGGATCTGTTACAAATCAACACAGAGTAAAATAAATATCAAGAAAAGCAAAAAATTAATACCAAGACCAAACATACAAACAAATTTTACAGATAAAACTATGTGCTTTGATACCATATTAAGAAGTGTCAATTCTTGCGTGAGACAATATATTTATGAATAGTATGATAATAGTTCGATATCGGATGCTCTGATATCGGATGGTCTGATAAGCTCACCAAACACTCGTAGAATAATCATTAAATAACTCTGATACCATATTAAAATGAACTTTAATCCTAATTCAACCTTATAAACTTATAAAACAGAGACTTATGATGTAAGATGTAAGATCGTTTATATAAATAGTCATCTAGAATCTCCAACATCCTTTTTCTCAGACTTTTTCTCCAATTTTAGTTTGATTCAAAAGAAAAGTCTAACCTTTCTTGGTTCTGTCTCTACCAGTTCTAACCCTGCGAGGGTATGGATAGTTGCTAGAGCCACCAAGGATAGGACGAGAATCACCAGCATCTGGGTTGCCCAAATCATTATACACATCATAGTCATAGACTCTTTCAAATTCCCTGCGTTTCCCTGTTCCATCTCCTCTTAAAGTCTCCAATTCTTCTTCTCTGTACTTAACTAGTGCAGCTGGTGTTGCACTTGGAAGATATGTCTGCCATACATTTCACCAATTTTGTCATCAAAAGCATTACAAAGATAAAATTTCGTACACATTGGATGAACAGAACTTACATCGTTGACAAAGAAAATACGATCCTTCTTGTAGTTTCTGAAGTTATAAACCCATGAGTTGCAGACAAATTGAATGGTTCCATGGTTTGGAATGTCTTCAAGAGTTAGACTGACTAGAAAAAACTCATCAGTCTTAAAGTTTCTGATGTAAAATGCTCCTGGAATTCCAAAATTAACATCCCATTCAAAGAAAATACTGAATGCGTCTTGTCTTGCTCCCAGTGTTGGTAAGGTTGGAAGATGACTATTCAGATATTCTTCTTTTCCAACTTTTCCTTTTTCACCTAAAAAAAACATGCAAAGTTAAATAGTTCCAAAAACATGGGCACGTGTTCCAGCAATAATGGGGATACTGTTTCAACTGATTTTTACATGTAAAAATAATAACATAAAAGTAGCAGTTGTCATCTTATCTTAATTATTGAAAAAATGGGACTGAAAAATATAAAACTTTTACATACTAAATAGAATACACATTATAAAAAAACTTATTAAATAAAAATTAATTTAAAAATAAAAATTAAATTATTATTATATTAATTAAATTAGATATTATTTTTAAATTTTTAATTTTTTTTAATATTTAAATTAATTTATATTATTAATAATTAATTTTTAAATTAATATTTAATTAACTACCAAAGTTTTAAATTTTTAAAATATTAATAATTAGTAGTTAAAATTTATGTACTTAATTAAAAATTAATTTAAAAATTATTTATTAATAATTTTTTAGTTTATAAAATACTACGTAATTTAATTAAAAGAGTAATTAATTATTTTTTGTATTTAAAATTATTTTTATTTAATATTAATACTGAAAGCTTCACTTAAAATATCCAAATTTACTAGATTTAAAATTTGACTCAACAAATATTTTTGTTATTATTATATAAATAAAATAATAATAATAATTTTATATGTAATGTTTAATGTATATTGAATAAGATTAAAATTGATAATGCTTTTATTTTATTATTTTTAAAATTTTACTATGATAATCATATTATTATATTTTTTTTATTTTTTTCTATTTTTTAAAATAAAAATGTTCAGATTACGTATGCAACTTGAACAATCAGGTTGTCACTTCAAATAATAAAAATCAATATCTCTTTCTACCTTATTTTTCTTTTTTTTTTATTACATTCTTTATCACATCTATTATTTTTTTTTTCCATATTTCATACTCTTTTCAACGGTACACTACACTTTTCTGGATAATATAATATATTATAATTGTATAAATTGTGAAGTTAATTAATTATTTTTTTCTTCGTGGTTGTAAAGTTGACTTCCATTTTTTTTTATCTTTACAACATTTTTTTACAACGAACACCAAAATTAGAATCAAAGTTTACGAAAATTTATTCAATAAATATTTAGCACAGAAACTATGATATTATTAAAGGTGAATGCTTGTCTACATATTTTTTTTATCTCAAAAAAACACATTGATCGTATACATATTACATGAACATAAAAAAAAAGTAAAATAATTATACCTATAATAAACATTATTATAAAAATTAAAAAAATTTAGAATTTAAAATTTAGGATTTAAATTTTTATCTTTTGGTTTGGTTTTGTAGACTTTTTCTTATAGCAATTATATACTCTTGGTAAATGATTCTGATTTTTTTAAGTACATTTTAGTTTATTAATTTTTGGACGATAAAAAGAAAAAAGTTAGTGTAGTTCGAAAAGAGATTAAAAATGAGTGTTTAACGAACGAACCATGAGTCTGAGTAGCACTGATCAATTGCAGGGAAACGTTTCGTCCTAAGAAGGCGGTGGCAGCATCCACTACTCCGCCTATTACATTGGCGACGCCGCCGACGATACCACCCACTGCTCCGCCAATGCCGCCGTCACGAATGGAGGTGATGGCGTTGAAGTCCAAGACATTCTTGGGCATCAACACCACAGTCCCCTTTATTTTATGTTTCTTGTTCAAGATCCCACCCAGCATTTTTCTTCTTATTGTTTTTCAGAGATGAGGAAGAAGAAGAAGAAGATTGAAGCTTGTGTGGTGATAGAAAGCAAAGAAAGGTACTTATAGAGAAGGAGAACCTATGTTTACCTAAACTGCATATGTAACACGTGATATGTACTATTATCCACAACACTCCATCAACAAGTTACTTTTTTGCATTATTTTACCTCGTCGTTTTCTTAGAACTCACATTATCCATTCATATTTCTTCTATTATTTTTCTGGTTTTTTATACTTGTGGTCGACAAATATTCACTGTGAGATATTTCTAAAAGCAATTTTCGAATTCAAATACAAAATACTCACTTTCTAAACAAATCACAGGATCTTTTTTATTGTAAAGAATCTTCTGAGATGTAAGTAAAATTATTATGGATACAACCACCCATTTCATTCAAAACTCAAAGATAGGATCTTTGGCCTAAAGACCCATTTCACTCGATGCATATACGGATGAGGTTTTTAATCTTTAACCTATTGAATAATGAGTTCAAAAGAGATGGTTTGAAATAATGCAAACTACCCAAGAGTTTAAATTAAAGATAGATTGAATCATCAACATGTTCAACAACAATTCTAAAACGGAAATAAAAACTCAAAAATATCAGTTTAACACAGTTTGATATTGAAGAACAAAACTTTAATTGCACAGAACCTCGAAATTTATTGTGAAAGAATTACAATGAAGAAAATTAGGAAAACTAAGATGCTATGTTTTCCAACATATTTTGTTGTGTAGACTTCCTTAGTTCTTTTGAAGTTTGTATCCTTTTATAAGTTTTTTTGCTCCAAGGATCTCGAAAATATATTATGTAGTTTCTTAGTTTTCAACTTTTTAGAATTCTCAATCTATTTTTCAATTTTATCGCGAACTCTTTTTCTTCGTATTTTTGCATATGATTCATTTCCAATTCTATTTTTTTGATTTTATAAATTTTATTTTCTTTTTCTTCTACTCAGATTTTGTTTTCGGTTTTGATTTAGAGAAACAAATTGAACTTTTGCTTGATCGAACCCACTCACAACGATATAAACTTTCTTGGAAACCGTCTATCAAGAGCTCATATGAGATTGTCTAGTCTATGTTATTCACATAAGACTCTTACTACACTTTTTGTCTTCGTTACACTTTTTGTTTCTAAGGAGTTTCTTTATTAGTTGAGACACATGGATCGTTAGACCGTCTATTTTATATAATCACTTGATCGTCTAGTTAAATTGTCTAGTCATATCATTAAATCAAATTGTCTAGTTATATCATTGAATCAAACCGACTAACTAGACATTTTTGTCTAATCATACCGTTTTGTCAACTGTCTAGTCAAATCAAATATTAAATCTTCTATTACCGTTAAAAAACACAAAATTTACCGAAATAACAATTTAAGTTCTTATAAATTCAATTAGATAAATCATAATTAAAATAATAAATGTATTTATAATTACGGTAACAAAATCTTTGATTAAAATTTGAAAGTGCAAGTAAAACTATACTAATTAATGCAAGATTTTCAACTGATATTGATTTTACTATCTACATAATAAAGTTTACGTAAATTGAATATTCCAAAAACATGTCGTAAAATGAAATATGGAACAATAGGACGCGGAGAAAGGAAATTATTGTGTATAGTGCCAAGAAAAGCACGTGGTTCCCATGTTTTTAATTCATATACAAACAATTTTAACTTTGTACTATATAATCAATATCACAAGAAAAACCATAACCATAATTTAGGACCTTATTTAAAATATCAAAAGGGATTTTTATTAATAAAAGTCGTTTTGATGTACATGACCAAACTTTCAATTCTGCATCATTATTTTTAATAAAAATTTCATTATTTATTCCTTCATTTACTTATGTAATAATAGAAACATCATAAATAAGTAAAAATATAATATTAGAGTTTAATAAAATATTACATTATGTTAAAATAATATTATTCACGTAAAAATATCTAATCTATTTTTTTAATATAATAGTGAGAATATAATTTTCTCGAGTTAAAAATATTTTATTATAATAAAAATATCATATTTTTTAATCACTAAATATAAAATGAATTAAGATTTATGATAATAAAAAATTGCCACTTGGTGAAGTTTTAAGAACACAAACAAATATTTTTTTTTTACATTTCATATCTATTTATATTAGGCATAGAATGGTCCAATAGTCTTTTTCGTGGCTTCTTTTATATCATTGGACTATATATGCTTGTTTATTCCTCATGTGAAAAAATGCATTGAATAATTGAATGATTCATTTTGGATTTTTTTAACAACTCTACACCTTCTCCTTCCACCTTCATATTTTTTATTTCCACCAAAATATTCTTAAAAGTATATAGTGGAGAGTATGATGTTTTTTTTCTTCATTTTCAGCGGTAATGGTAGTGGTGATGAACGTTGGTGGTTGAGGTAAACTTTATGATGTTTTTATTCATGGTGACTGTGTTTTTGTTTGTTTTTTTTTTCTCATTTTTTTTAAATCACAAAATTTAGAAAAAAAGAAAACAAGCGAGATGCAAAAATGAAATACAAAACACAAAAGAACAAAATTATTTTCATACTGGAAAACGTTGAATACAACAAATTCCCCCCTCCCCCATCTTCTCATCTCAAATGATGAAATTACTCCTTCAAATGTCATTGTTGACCAATAAAAATGTAGCAGTTTAAAGAGATAAATAAGAGTGAGAAAATGTAACTGAAGTTATTTAAAAAATTATATTTCATTTAGAATTATTTAAATTTTTTAAAAATTTAAAACCAACTTTTAACAATTAATACGAAAATAGATATAGATTTATATGGAGAAGGTGGTGGGAGAATTTTCCCTTAATATTTCCATCAATTACTATTAATCATTCTCTCAAAACTCAATATTAAGAATTTAATTAGGAGAATATTGAATAATGGGCTTTATAACATATCGGAGGCGAGCCCATTACATTGAGTCTATCAAAAAAGTATTTCAAAAAATAAATTAATAACATAATAATATATGGATGTTTCTTTCTGCACCCCGAACAAATTTCTCCCTGCACCATATTTTCTGGACATCCATATTTTTCTCTCACTTTACAAAGTTATATTTGGACTTATTCACAAAAAAACTACAGAAGAATAAAACTAAATAAATTCAATTATTTAAGTTAGAGAATCACTAAATTAACTTTACTTTTGCCTTTACATATTATTGATGACATTAAAAAAAAATCACTTTAGATGAACATGTGATTGTGGATCATACATGAACATGTTTGCAAAATCAGCTATTGTATAGATAAAGCACTGTTTTGATAAAACAGTCACTATTGTGAAATAGAAACTAATTGCAAATATTAAAATAATTAATTATTATATTAAAATAAAAATTTTAAAATAAAGTTTCTAAAACAAATTTTTCAAAATAACTCCCTCTCTCTCTCTCCTCTTCTTCTTATATTATTTAAATACGAATTACTATAAAGAAGGCAAATATTACTCAATTATTGAGTTTTACTGTGTGTTAAAATAGAACACGTGCAAAGAGGGAATTTTCTTTTATAAAAAAAAGAATGAACCTATCAATGACGTGAGAAAATTTTTGAGAATTCTTTTAAGGGTGAGTCATATCAGTAAAGAGATAAAAATATTAATTTGAAAACTCAAAATAATAATATTTTAATTATATTTTTTTAATTAAAATTTAATATATATTATTTATTAAAATTTGCGGTTAATCTGGTAAAAGTAATGTCATGGTAAAGATTAAGGACAGTAAGAGTTTTTAAACTATCTTTAAAATTGAGTACAAACAAAATTATATGGCTTTTTTTTTAAAATAAAATAAAAAGAAAATAGAAGGAATAAGAATGAGTTAGATAAAATGTAATATTATTCATGATCATAACTCTTGAATAATACAACTCAAAGGTGAAATAACAAGGTCCCATTCATAAAAGGAAATATGCTAATGAGCTTATTTATGAGGGTACAAAAGATGGACGAAAACAAATGTGACTTAAACAATAACACACATCGAGGCATGCAGATAACATGCGACATGTTATATGCGTACGTTATTGAAAACAAAAAACATAACGAAAAAGGAAAACCACGATGCGTTTAGATAGAAACACTGTTAGGGATTCCTCTGAAAGTCATCCCTGGTTTACTGGTAGGAAGAAGCAAAGTATAGGGCAATTTTATTGGTCCAGTTCGGTTTTTAAGTTCTTTGTTATGGTTTCTTTCAGAGATCTCACTCTCAATCTCTTTCAGCTGTTCTGTAAATGTTTTGAACAAGTCTTTTGCATCTTCATCAGCAGTCCAGTCCAAAGTGTCCCTTTGTCCAAGATATACCTCGTCTGAATAATGCGTTGATAATAACTCCAACACCGAAAGATCAATAACTGTCTGGTACTTTGGAGTAATTGTTTTCAGAAAAGCTTCTTGAGGATTCTTGCCAATCTCATCATACTCTCGAGTTCCTCGTTCCGGGATCCATCTTCGGCTTTGTGTAGGACGGTTCAGCATATAACCTCCATAAGGATACTGTCCAAAATTAACAGCAGCATGAAGAGCTGAAGCAATCCATATAATGGTAGTCAGAGTTTCAACCAGCTCTTCAGAAGTCTGCAGTTTTGGCCATTGTGCAGCTTCTAAGTCAGGGTGACCTTTCTCCTTAACTTCCTTCCACCATGTTTGCAATTCAGTATCTTGTTCAACTGCACCATCATCTGAATAATACAGAGAGACGTACTTTTGTACCCACAACTTAATAGCATTCCATATTTCTAGTCCATCAACAGCATAAGGATAGTCCTTTATCAAAAGTCTAAGCCCATTTGGGACAGAGTCATCCTTAACCGCCATTCCTCTAAATTAGTCAAAAGTAAAAAAAAAAAAAAGTTATTTTGATAACAAGGCTACCTCAATTTTTACCATAATTGAACATATTGATGTTTCTAATTTAATACGTTTAATTTACCTTTTGATGAGATCGTTTGGTAATGCTTGGTCGGTGAAAACCCAATTCTTGTATACAGCTGAAGACATCTCCATAGAATAGGGTCCAGGCAAAAAAGTTTGCTCTATAATGCCACCTGCATTAATTAGGGATTTCCTAGCAAGTGTATTGATATTTATGGTGTCACGAAAGTGAGGAAAAAGAAGTTTATAAATGGGGTGAAGTACACTGAGGTTTCTGTGTGTTGCTATGACAAATGGCTCAATCACTGCATGAGTATTTAACCTGTGACAGACAGACACCAGGAATGTTAATTACAACATTAAATTTATAGAGTAAACATGTTTGCATATGTATGTTGGTAGCAGATGGAGTTCTTATATACATACCAGTGGCTTATGAGTTCATGATAGTTGGTGTCATTTACAACAACATGAGCTTTGGCCAATTGCCAAATTGTACTTTCAACACCTCTGTCTGCAGGAAACACCCGTATTCTCTCGGTACCCAAATAACGATCTCCACATTGATGTGGCTTGCTTAATTCAATAGCAAGTGGTTTCAATGTCCCATCATCTTTCAAGAACAAGAATGTCCTGGTGGCATAAGCCTTTGCAGAAGGAAGCTCGTTTATCTTCGTCAAATACGACATGAATGCGTCACTGTAATCTAATATGAACAATCTCTCATAGGCCATTGCCTGTTCCACAAATTTAATTTCAGTGATCACTTTGTTAATTTCATATACCTCTTAATCACAAATAATATCCATATTATAAAAGAATATTTCCAAATTGAAGTATTTAAAGAAATATTGAACTACTATATCAAATTGTTCCATTAAGTATACGTTTATATTATCACCTCATCTACTTTGACCTCATCCATGTTGATCTCCAACTGTTCTTTTGTTATTGTACTGGGTTGAGTACAGTTGCAAAGTGGCTTATATGGCGATATGCATATGATATCTTCCAACTGCCATTAATAAAGATGTCCAATGATCAGAAGAAGAAAGGGCAAGACAATAGAATAATTCAACATGGGATATTTGCACTTACTTTAAGACGGCGAATTACAACAGGGTTTACACCCGCAATCATCTCTCTTGCAAATTCTTCATCAGTCATCCATGCAAACTTGCTTTCTATACAGAATTATAAGAAACAAAATAAAATTAACAAATGGTGTAATGTGTGGAAGTAGTTACGTTGGAGTGGCAAGAGACTAATAAGTTACCTTGTATTAGATAAGGTTGTGGGAACTCAAGGACATTTGGATTGCGAGTGACAGATATAGGCAGATTAAGACCACCTTCATACAGTCTCTGCACTTCTTCGAAGCCATTAAATTCGTTTGTTGTGGTCTTTAAGTATAAAGACAGGAGCAAGGGTTGGACTCTTTCAAAAGTTTTTTTCCCGAATTCAAGGAATTCTTTAGCCTTCTCGTGACTGAAATGTTCATCTCTTGGAATATAACTAACCTTGGCTGGTTCCTCGTATTCCTCACCTGTCAAGACATAAATCAAGCACAGAGAAAGTTTTTATCATCAAGAATTCAAAACTTTTAGACCATGTAAGTAAAACATGATAAAATTTTACTCACCATTCTTGTAATTGCGGATGAGTTTTCCCCCAGTTCTAGTCCTACGAGGATAGGGATATTTATGGCCTCCAAGAACTGGGTGTTCCTGTGGTCCATCGCTGTCGAGAAAGCCCAGATCATTATAGACTTCATATTCATAAATCCTATCCCATTTCTCAAGCTTTCCATTTCCATTTCCCCTTAAACTCTTCAACTCCTCTTCTCTGTACCTTCGTAATGCCACTGGTGTCCCTTCACCAGGAAGATATGGCTGCAATACATAGTTTTTCACAAAGATATAGTTTTCTCATTTAAATTAAGAATGGAAATAACAATGCTCGTGATTTGACTTACAGTGTTGGCAAAGAAAATGCGATCCGTTTTGTAACACTTATGGTTGTAAACCCACGAGTTACACACAAAGTGAATATTGTTTTGGTCGTGTCGAGGATATTCAAGAGTGACACTAACAAGTAAGAACTCATCATTCATTCGGTTTGTTACGTAGAATGCTCCTGGAATTCCCATTTCATTATCATCCCATTCAAAATAAATGTCGAATTCCTCCTCTCTTCCCCCCAAGCTTCGTAACACAGAAGCCTTATTCTCCAAATAGCTTTCCTTTCCAACTTTCCCAGCCACATTTTTTGCTGCAAGATGAACAAAATCCAAAAATAATGAGAAAAGTTTTATAGTGATAAGAAAGAGAAAGAGAGAAGACTAACAGTTTTGTGAGTTGGTACGACTAATCAACTTGAAAGACACAGATTTAGTGATATCATATTCGACTGAAGAGTGAATTAGCTTGATGCCAGTGCTAATGAGATCCTTGGCACTGGTTAGGGCTTCAACC
>Ga0123342_1001340_pt1 | contig 41401 bp, 21 predicted proteins | sample Turbeawhitnodule_FD_89960 | JGI IMG/M metagenome (GOLD analysis project Ga0123342, IMG submission 89960) | Root nodule microbial communities of legume samples collected from Mexico - Turtle bean Mexico white nodule | ecosystem: Host-associated > Plants > Roots > Nodule | place: Mexico: Nepantla...
AAGTATACTTTATTATTATATATAATGTAATAGAAATTAAATAATATAATACTAATTATTTTAATTAACTTAAATATCCTTTAAACTAATTAATATTTCATTTTCCTATTTATTTATATACAATGGTAAATTTGTAATCTTACAATTTACACTATTCAAAATACATTGAAATACTCTCACAACTATCACATGATTCACACTTTTCAATAAACTTTCTTCACACATCCACTCTAACATCTCCCAATCCAAACACCATCAACTTTCTCCACACTTTCTTCACACTTCTACTCACCCACACCCTCAACTTTCCACTCACCCACAACCTCTAATCCAAACACACCCTTAGTAAAATACATCAGTCACTCAGACTTGAAACAATCACCTTGAGCTTGGTTTGGTAAATTTAGTCATATCATACAAATTTTTGGATTGAAATGGAGCAAGGCAAATTATTGTGTTTTGTTGTCATACTTCTTTTGGGAAGTGTGTTTATCTTATGGTATATTTTGAAGAAATTGTTATTAAGGAAATGATATCACTAGAGTTGCTCAATTAAAAAAGCATTTATTTACTTTTAGATTAAAGATTTGGGCTATCTAAAACATTTTTTTGGTATTGAAGTGGCACAATCAAAAGAAGGTGTCATCATTTCACAAAAAATATGCTCTTTGATATTTTGGAGATTACAAGTCTGACAAATTTCAAGCCGATTGATAGTCCTATGGACTCAAATCAAAAGTTAGTGAGAAACCAAGGTGAACTTTTTTTAGAACCAAAGAGATATAGAAGGTTTGTGGGAAAACTCATTTATATCACTATAACAAGACCTGATCTTTCTTATCCAGTGGGAATTGTGAGTCAATTTATGTGGAACCCTCAGATTGATCACTGGAATGTTATGATTCGCATTCTCATATATGTAAAAGGAAATCCAAGAAATTGATTGTTGTATAAGAACAAGGGAAATGCTTGATTCTTAAGGAATTTTGATGCAGATTGGGCTGGTTGTCCCCATTGACAGGAGATCTACCATGGGATACTATGTATTACTTGGAGGGAACCTTATATCTTGGAAAAGTAAGAAACAATGTTGTTGCTTGATATAGTGCAGAAGTTGAATATAGATCGATGGCCATAGCTACATGTAAACTTGTGTGGATTAAAAAACTCCTTCAAGAGTTGAAATTTTGTGAAAATAAAATAAAACAAGAGCAGATGAAGTTGTATTGTGATAATCAAGCAATTCTTCATATTCTCTCCAATCTGGTGTTTCATGAAAGAACTAATTGATCGTCATTTTGTTACAAATAAGTTGCTGTCCAAGGATTTTATTAAACAGACATTTTAAATGAGTGTCTAAGAGGACCTAGGATTCAATTTATATGTTCCAAGCTTGGTGCATGTGATCTATGTGCTCCAATTTGAGGGAGAGTGTTGAAATATAATGTTATTTTATTAATATTCGTGTGTATCCAGCTTTAGAGTTAGGGTTTTAGGTAAGTGTCTTGCCTCTTTTTGTAACCTATATATATATATATATATATATATATATATATACATCAATAAAAGCACAACAGTGTAGGTTCAATACACTGTATTTTATCATCTTATTTATTGAAATATATAAATAGACCTTTAAACAACTATGCAAGTAGCCCATATTGCTCAATGCTACAGTTGCTAACACTTGAGGAAATGATCAGCATGGAAGGAACATGTACATAGATCTCAGGAGGAAATATGTCCTATTGGCTCTAACTCAAACAAGCCCTGCAACTATGACAATATCCTAAAGCCAAAAGTTACACACTCAAGGGAATAAAGAGTACTACGTCCTCTTTTCGAAAGTTGTTATTTCAGAAAAATAAATTCATAATGTACTTCTCATAATCTATCATATTCACTAATCCAAATTTACTTGTGAAGTAATCACGTTTCAGTAATCAAACTGCAATGGTAATGAGGCATGCTGTATTTCCAAATCACTGAGGACTAATCCTAAGCCAAACAACAAATCTGGCTCAGACCATTTCCAACTAAGTTGTTCATAGGTTTGACCTCAGAGAAACCAATTTTAAACACACATTTGAACAATTTATTTCTTTATTGAAGCTTATTAAAAGAAAGACTCCCTTATGTGCGTTTAGCTGGTTAGTTTGGTTTGGAAAACACGACCAAGACCACTTCAACTCACACACGCCCTCCTCAAACAACGGGGCAAGATTCAATCATAAAAGAACTTGCAATATCTTATCAGATAAAATTTAATCAAATTCTCAACTTATGCAATTACATGGATTTTTTTTCTGAAATTGTGCAAACTTAGAATCAACAGAAGCTATTGATTTTGGAACAAAATTCACATGTCAGTTACCTGCTTTGAGAACTTAAAATCAAGAATTGAAAAACCATAATCTAAGTTTTGTTAAAAAAATTTATGGTTTTCAAAGTTAGTTTATTGGGACTACAAGGATAAACTTCACATTTAGAATGATGTGTGAACGACAATAAGCCAACAAATTTGAAATGAAACAAAAACAATATTCAAAGATAAATCATGAGTCCTGTTCAAATGATTTAGCAACTACCAGACTTGATATTCCAGACTGCTTCACAAACACATAAACTGTCACAACAAACGATTTCAATCCTTAAGAGCTAATAATAAAGAACTACTCACAGTTTCATTTTTCAAATCAAAGTCTTTCAACTTCCATTCCCAAATTACAATACCACAAACAAACACTCACTCCTTTAATTAAAATCAGAGTTAAAAGCCAACATACCTGCAACAACGACAACTGTGAGAACATCCCCGATTCTTTTGAGCTGTTTTACACTCTTCTTATACGATTTGAATGGTTTCAGAACTGAATCTTTTGCTAAGAGCTGCATCAAAATCCAAGCAGTAAAGATGAATGCACAGGCAAACAAATGTGTGCCAAAACCGTTGAGCATGTTATGTTCTACAACGAATTCGCAAAAAGCTAAAAGAAAATATATTAAAAAAATACAAAATACTTTCTCTATTTCTTTCAAGGACACGACAAATAGCAAATGACAAATTCGTGGAGACACGATCAAAATCATATTTCAGAAATTTGCCTAACACCGAATGCCAATATTTGTTTACAAAATGAATCCATCAAAAGAAAACCCTCCATTTTTATTGACTAAGTCGAGAATGAGGTTTTCTTAAACCCCAATTCATTGCCAAATTAAATCCAATTAATTATAAGTAGAAATAGGTGATCTAGATGCACGAAATTACTTGAATCATGAAAGGCAATAACAAATCTAATAATAATAAAAATTAAGCCTTACAGCTTTTTCACGATGCCCAGGTTCAACGTGGAATCGACGGCGCGGAAAAGAAGCGGAATCTTCAGTCTTCTGATTTCTCAAAAGGGATTTCAGTATAAGATAAAGCAAAACCCAAACGTTAAATGAAATTAACAACATATTCAATATGCGATAGAAATGAAGTATCGGAATACCTGGGAGTGAGATACAAAACGGGAAGCAATGGTTGCTTTGTTCAAGAAGAACGCCATTTTCTTGAAGCGCTTTGAAGTACAACGACGTCGGTGAAGTTCAGAGCTCTGGGAAGCAAATTAAAACGAAGCAAGGTGAAGAGAACTACCCCCACTCAGATTCCGACTCCTCTCTATTGGATCAATACTTGGAACTATACTTTAATATTTTATTTCTTTATTGTAATTTTAATTTTGTTAATATGACTTAGTTATGTTTTTAGCTTTGAATTATATTTTTAATGACTTCATTTATTTATTTTTGTTTAGTAGAGATACATAAACCATGATATTTGATATTATTTAACTTTTATACAAATCTATTAAAAAAATTGTCTATTCAAACATTTAATATTTGATATTATTTATTGTTTAATTACTAAATATTTTTAAAATTATCATCAAATTTAGAAATGTCCATTAAATTAGGTTATCTGATAATCCAATCAGACATAATTTAACCTAATTGGGTTGAATTGTGTTTTATTTATAATTGAATTAAATTTAATATAAACTAACTCTATCTTATACAAGTTAGGTGATAAATTTAATATAGAAAATATATTTGATATAAATAATTTATATTATATTTTTCTTTTCATCTCTTTAATTAGTTTGTATAAATTTATTATAAATTAACTTAGTTAAAGTCTTGAATGAAATTTTATAATAATTATGTCATTTTTAAATTAGATTAATACTTAAAATTACATTTTTAATAAAAAATTCAAAATTACTCTGTCCAATCTAACTCACTCAAAAAGAAGTTCGGTTGGATTAAGTTTATCGTAATAAAAAAATAAAAAATAAAAACTAAACCAATATTTTTGTAGTTGGTTGAATAGTGAATTTGTGCAAATTCTATCCAACTCAAATCATGATCTCCCTTAATGAAATCATGTTTACAGATTTTTTTTTTAATGATAGACTATTTTTGCTTAAAATAAAATTAAAAAGGTGTAAGTAAACTTTACAATTTTATATCAAAGTTTAATTTATAGAAATCTACAATAATTTAATACATATTGTGTAATAACTTATGTTAACTTTTTACAAAGGAGTTGGGTTCACATCCTTGTTACTTTCTATTATTAGATTATTAAATCTTTTTAAATCACCACCAAATAATGCTTAAATCTTTTTATAATAATAGACAGTTTTCTCTTATAGTTTTTATATGCTGGTAAAGAAAATAAAAAATATTTTTTTAAATCCAAGGAAAAACATTTAACCAAATAATTGATATATTACCCGGGCATTTAGAAGAGTTTATATGTTTGAGTTTATAAAAATAGATTATGATTTCTATAAAAAAAAATTGAACTTTCTTCAGAAGAGTTTATATGTTTGAGTTCGTAAAAATAGTTTATGATTTATAAAAAATAATTGAACATTCTTCAGTCTTTAAAACATTAAAATATATATTTTTTTAATTTGTTTTGATAAATTTAATGGTCAATATTATCCAAATAATTGCATATAATTTTTAAACAAACTCATTCATTGACATTTTTTCTCCATTCATTAATAACAATCAACTCCATATCAATGTTATCAAGACAATTGTATATTATTTATAGACAAACTCATTCGTTGATCAATTTTTCTTTCATTCACTAATAACAATCACCTCCATATCAATATCAATGTTATTCAGACAATTGCATAAAAAAAAAATATAACATTTATTGTAAATTTAAATAAAGTAACAAATTTTACATCTTATAAAAAACACTTAAAAAGAATGAAGTCCAATTCATTATAATGTCTTCTATATCTTTATCTTTGAGTGGAGATGAATCATTGAATAACTACAAAAAAAATTACTTAAATTTTTTATTACCTCTCTCTGTCAGTAATGTTTGCATATATGGTTGTGTGGATGTGCTTCATCAGATGATATTCACACTCATAGTTTTCTGATTGATGTGAACACTGCAAATTAAAATATAAATATAAGATATATTTTATATCATAATTAAATAGTGGTAAGACAAATAAGTTACATTAGATGCAATTAATTGTATATTCTTTTTAGGTAAATGTGAAAGGTCTTGCAATCTCAAATGAGCCTCAAAATCCCTATAAAAAGTAGATATTCGTTAATTCATATTAATAATTAAGGTAAGAAATATAATTCAATAAAATTTTTACGCATCTAGTAAATGTTTGATGGTCAAAGTGTTAATTATGCAATGAACACAAGAGAACCATGAGAAAATGACGAGAAATAATGACCAACAACCGTCAATGACCCCTACAAGTTATAATAATATTAATAATAAATAAGTTCTAAATTAATTAATTGTAATTTAAAATTATATACTTACGGATGCAAGTAAGGTGCTAAATACACTTCTTTGCCTGCATTTTAAAATGTCTCTATTAAATATGTTTGCACTTCACTCGTTTTATTTCCTACACTCTAAATGGCAACTGGGTCAAGAAATCCATAAATATAAGCATTATTATTTTTGATGCAGAGATGATGTAAATACCTTGAACATTAAAAAAATAATGTTAGAGTAAAGTATGAATATATTAAACTATTTTAAAGGTTAATGAAAGTATACTTACAACGACCAAAGTTGTAAAACCAATATATATAATTGATCAATACTAGTAACAATCTTACAAATATCTTTACGAAAAATAAAAATAGGGGACGTTAAAGGCTTTGGCTACAACATCAAGAGGCATATCTAATTGGACAATTTGTTTTTCCCATTGTCACAACTTCACCAAGTCGTTAGAGAGAAAAAATAAATATCACACTGCATTAATGAGTGAGTGATGTACGATTTTTTATTTTTACAAAAAAAAAATTATTTTTTTATTTATGCGGACCAACAGACCATTCCGTCTCGCCTTATTGTTGGTTCGCACGGACGAACTCCACGAACTAAATTAGTGAGCGCGTCATAAATTTTTTAATAGCGGACTATGGGCCAATCCAGATAGCGCCCGCCCCCACCTTAATTGAATATGACTAGGAAAAGTAACCTCAAAAACCAAACATTTTTTAAAAATGCTAGTAAGCTATTAAAAAAAATATTTTACTAAATTCTACTGGTGAAATAAATTAAGCAAAATCAAATGACCTTGAAGATGATATAATGTAATATAACATGATGAGATAATATAATACAGTATAGTATAGTATAATATATATAATATAATATTGTATAAAATAAATATTAATATAATATAATACATATACCGATGTATACATTTGATAAACATATATATTTCTTTTTCATTTAAAAATCCAACTTTATTGTTTTATTTAGTATATGGAAAAAAATTAATAATTAAATTTATGAATATTTTTAATACAACGTCCAATTTTATAAAATAATAACTTATGATTAGTTATTTTTCAACTTTAATTTATATTTATTTTTTATTAAAATAAAAATAAAGTCTCAAATTTTTTATACATTTCTCTTTACTTAAGTAAATAGTCTCATTTTTATTTCCTTTCATTTTTTTACTCTATCCAAATAAAACAAAATATATTATGTTTTTAGAAAATAAGACTACATGTAAATGCATTTTACAATACAAATAGATTTTAAATTAAATATTTTTTAGTATTTATTTATTTTTAATGTTTTTTAAATTCAAGCAATGTGTCGGACATGCATAGTATAAAACCATATCAAAGAAATACTTTTTTTTCTATAATAATAATGTTTTAAGAAGTGTTGTTAAGTTAATAACACAAAACTCAGAAAGTAAAAACTGGTTATGCTGTGATACAATCAGTAGAAGTCCTCGAAAAGCCACATTTTTGAGTGTGCAGAGACTTTGCCGCGTGCTCTTTCTCAGTTTCTAGTTACTTAATCTTTCACAGGAAGGAAGAGCAAAATATAGAAACCTCTTATCCAAGAAACATTTTCTTTTTAAATTAAATTTTGGGGAATAATAATTTCGACCACTATAAATACGACCTTCCCCTTGGAGTATCCGAAGACGTCAACAAAGGTTGTTGAACTCTCAGTCTCTCAGTGCGCGCTCACTTCTTCCACCTTCTCCGGTAAGAAAGAACGAGCTACTAATAACTGTGAACCCTAATCGAGAATCCTTGTTTTTTGTCGATTATGATTTTCTGAGATGAACTGCATTGGGTGTATTAGGGTTTCACTGCGCCGATGACTTTTCTTCTGATTGTAAAGGGATCGTCATCCATCGTGTGCCATTTTGCCTGCATGAACCGGGGCAGGCTTTGGCGTTCTTGGGATTTCTTCCGCCACTGGACTTGACCTGACCCCAATTAGGGTTATACATTCACTCACTCTCTTCTCATTTTTCCTTTCAAACTCCTCCTTCCTCTTCTCTTCCTGTCCACCTCTTTCTCTCTCTTCCATTGCTTTGGTTTGCTTCACAAAGCGCTTAATATTTCGCTTTTTCATTTTCATTTCTTATTATTTTTGTTTTTCTCTGGATGGCCCGAAGAAATTCCACTCCAGGGTTTCGGTTCCGGCCCACTGACGTTGAGTTGATTGAGTTTTTTCTGAAGAGGAAGGTTCGGGGTAAGGTAATTCCCAGCGGAGTAATTGCTGAGCTTGACTTGTACAAGTATGCTCCGTGGGATCTTCCAGGTTTGCATTTCATTATTGTTTCGTAGAGTACTTTTCTGTGTTATTATTTTTTCTGTGTTTTAATGGGGTTTTGTTTTTCAGATAAATCTGCCCTCCAGAGTGGGGATTTGGAGTGGTACTTCTTTTGTCCGAAGGGGAAGAAATATTCGACTGGAGGGAGGTTTAATCGGTCGACGGAGGTTGGGTACTGGAAGACTACTGGGAAGGATAGAGCGGTTGAACACAAGAATCGAGTTGTGGGGATGGTTAAAACTCTGGTTTTTCACACCGGTAAAGCCCCTAAGGGAGATCGGACTGATTGGGTTATGCATGAATTCAGAGTTGATGACAAGGAGATGGTTGACGAAGGCAGTTCGCAGGTAAAAAACTTTGACTAAGCAAATTTGTTATTGGATTATTTGCAGTTTCTAGGGTTTATATCTGTGAGGATGTCTAGTATTACAGGTTTTGTTGGATACGACATCAAAACTAGAATTTCCTCTTTTTGTGTTAACCTCAGCTGATTTATGGCAGTAGGTATACTTTGCATGTGCTTAAATTTGTATGACATGGAATGCAACCTTTCTTTGTTTGCTTGTTGCTATGCATTGACTAATCTGGCATCCCTTAATGCTTCCTGCATTTGGTTTAGGGATGACAATGGATAGGGTTCGAGTAACGTACTGATAGCCATTATTGCAATTAGGAAAAGTATCCGTGCCCGTCTCTATACTTGTGCGTTAGCAACTTTAATCTTCATCCATACCTGGTTCTGAAAGTTCTAAAATGATACATCCGACTTTCAAATTTGTTGAACAATTCCCTTTTAACCATTGAAACAACTAATCTACAAGGATACAATACAATGCCTTCTATGGAAATTTAAACTCAACCATGAAAGACATTTTTTCTCAAGATCCCAAAATCATCAAGGTATAGGAATAAACAACAGGAAAATGTATTAAGAAGTTATTTAGCATTTTCAAGAATCTTTAATTCATCAATTTTTTGCTTTATGACCGGGGTCATTGACTTTCTTCAGTTCTACATGCCAGAACAATTTTATTATAAAGAAGGTATAAATAGAACATATGATGTATGACAACTTTTTCCTTTGACCCCCCTTATAATCCAAATCATTCACCCTCGTCAATCACATAAACAATTTTTGTTTTTTAATACAAGATAAACAAATCATGTACACAATCATTTTGAAACACTTTAAAATTCATATGAGAATCCACTTATTTGCTTGAACCCTAAATCCTAAACCCAAAAAATTGGAACAAATGATCTATAGGACAACAAATCATTGCTTTAAAGTTCACCAATTGTGGAGGAGACTTGTCTTTCCCTTGCATCAAATGGAGCCTTCAATGGAAGAGAGGCTCCAGTAGACAACCAAATTACACCCTCACGTGTTAGATAATTTTGTTAACCCTAGTCAAATTGACTAGGTTGTTTAGTTAGGTGTTATGAATCAACTTGCTATATAAAGCATGGTTGATTCCCATTTAAAGATAGAACAGAACATACCTTGTATTCGTTTCCCTCTCTTAATAACAATTTATGGTGAAGACCTACAGTAAGGCTTCCCTTTTCTGTAATCTTTGTGCGTGCACCTAAATTTCCTTCTTCCTCTCTCTTAGTCCTTCATTCTTTCTGATTCCCTTCTGCAGTAGACGATCTGGTAGAGCTCTGTGTAAGCCTTACCATAACACACTGGAACAAACACAAGTAGATGTGGGTGAGACAAAAAGAAAAACTAAATGTAACTGGGAAAGAAAAGTGCAATTCACTGGAACGGAGGGTTTGTTGGTCTTTAAAACCTCATTTATTGATTAAGATGCCAATTGGAACAAGGGTTTGTTGGACTTTAAGATCATTTCTGGATTAAGACACCAATTTGAACAAAGGTTTTTTGAAACCTTAATTTTTGATATATTAACAAGTTTGGGATGGAGGGGTACTATAGTATTTGTAACTGTACCTATCCCCATTAAAATTTGTGGGTAAATAAATACCCGTTCCAGACTCATCCCCAAGAGACAGGTATTTACTCTCCATTTCTTGGTATTTTTAAGGGTTGTGTACACTTTGCCATCTCCAGTTTGGTTTGTAGACTTTGTTTTTACTTCTTTGTGGTTCTTCTAGTGAATTCTTCTTGTGCATTTATTTAACTGTTCTACTGGTTTGCTAAATGTACTGCAGGACTCCTATGTAATTTGTAGGATATTCCGAAAGGAAGGTCCTGGTCCCAGGAATGGTGCACAATACGGTAAACCATATGATGAGAAAGAATGGGATACAGATGAGGAAATTGACTCTGTGCAATCTGAACGTGTTGCTTCTATGTCGACACCTGTTCCTATACAACCCAGTGAAAGTCATATTTCTATTGCAAATGACATCAATCCCTCTACAAGTGGATGTGCTGGATTGACCTCTGTATCATGTGCATCAAAGTTGATGCCTTCCTGCTCTGCATATTGTGTGCCTTCTAACAATCAAATTGACTCTGTGTCATGTGTATCAGAATTGATGCCCTCTTGCTCAGCACTACCTTTTTCTCCAAACTGTGCATTTGATTCTGTATCAGGTCTATCAAAAGTGACACCCTCTTGTTCAACAGTTCCTTTAACTCCAAACTATGATGTTGACTCTGTATCATGTGTATCAAAATTGATGCCCTCTTGCTCAGCATTTTCTTCTGCTCCAAACAGTGAAGTTGACTCTGTATCTGTATCAAAAATGCCTTCTTGCTTGCCACTTGCTTCAGCTCCAAACAATCTAGTTGACACTTTATCATCTGTATCAGAATTGATGCCCTCTTGCACGGCACCATCTCCAAACCATCAAGATGATGAAAACATTTTATCTTTGCTAGATTATTTCAAAGAAGATGATGACACAATGGCTGTGAATGAAAACAATGGAATTAAGGTGAGAAATCTATTTCTTATTTGTATTTGTCGATTTGCTTAGGAATCTTGGCATGATTGTTTCTCTTTTTAAGGATGGTGTCAGATTCTCCCCAAGACATTTTTGTTATTTTATCTTTTACATTTTGCAGTCAGCTACTCAGAAATAGCCTTGTTCTTGGTAGATATCTATGAGTGAGAACTAACCATGGTCTTAGTAGAAATCTTTTGAAATTACTGGGTTTGTAATATCTTGCTGTGGGTTCCTTTACACTTGTTGCCTGTTTCATTCTAGGATTTACCCTTCTCCTCTTCCTCTCAGAAGACTTGCAAATTGGTTGTTATTTTTCTCAAAGAAATAAGCTCTTTCCTGCTACTTTTGTTCCGGGATGTGGGGATTTAGTTTTTATTATGTTTTAATCAAGTAGTTGGCCAATTTTTAGCTCATTCTTGTAGGCTTCCTGTGAGGCTCGCAAAAATGTTTCACTGACCTTAGAAAACTGGAAGGTACTCTTATTGAATAGTTGAAGCTACTAATCATGATGTTGGAGTATATAATGTAAAATAAATTTTCTATTTCATAAATTTATTTCAAGGCGGTTTTTGTTAGATTTTGTTACTTTGATCTTATAATATGTACAATCAGTTTATTCTATACTTGCTTTATCTTCTATTTATGCTAATTTTATGATTATGGGATGACAGAAGGTTGACCCTGATCAGGCGAACAATGCTGAATGCGCACCATGTTTGGATCCAAATGTGATTTTTGAGAACCTAGGAGACCTTGACAGCTTGGTTGGATTGGGTGAAGGCAGTTTTTCCTCTGGCCAGAAAAACGGACTTTCTACAAGCGATATGTTTTATACAGGTGGTGATTATATGCTTGGGTCTTGGGAACCCCAAGACTTTTTGGAGTTGACGGACCTAGCGGGGCCACAGCCCTGGCAGAATAAGCATGGAAGTTCTGGCGAATATAAGTAAAGGTTAGAAAATTGATACAACTAAAGCCACAAGTAACTAATGTGGACCCGAAAAAGCTGCGATTCTCGTTTTTCATTTAAAAACTACCATGACCAGATATGCCTATTTTAGCATTAGTTTCTGGAATTATTTAAACAATCTGTACGGATAGGATGTTGATTAATCTAGTGATGTTTGATCAAGTGTTATATTTGATTAAAATCTAATTATGCTGCAATTTGTTCCAAAATCTACGTTAATTGCATGTTTTACCTTGAAGATTAATTAATCTCAATTGCAATATGAAAATGCTAATACATAAGGAAATTTTAATGCAGATCCATTTTTTCGGGGTGAGGGTGGAGTTTGGTGGTGATGGTCTTTGAGTAGAAAATTGACATTCATAACATAATATTTTATCTTCCTTGAGTTTTTTATTCTCACATTCTAACTGCCTAAGCCCAATAAGAACAGCGACTATTCAAAGGCAAAAGGGAGATGCACGAGAAGGGAGTCCCAGTAGCATCATCTTAGAGTCATCATAAAGCAACACGATTAGAGAGGGGAGGGCTGGAAAACATGTGCAATGTTGATTAAATGTTTTTTAACTTATATGTATATAATTTCATTTTCTAGATGTGCAGGAGAAGTTAGAAATAGCTTCCATGTATATAAGGTTTCCATGTTGTGTTAGTTTTAAAGTCTTATAATATAAAACCTTAATTGTAATTTTGTTTCTCATTTTATAAAATCTGTACCTTTTGTTTTTATAATTATTTTTCAATTTTATTCTTTTAATTTTTAATTTCATGACTTTGATTTTGATTTCTTATTTAAACTTTTTTTTTTTAAATTATTAATTACTAACTTTTAAGTTGATAAATATGACTATTTTCAATTGAGTGATTAATCTGAATTTTTATGTTTTTAATTAAATTTTTGCTATTTGATTAATGTCAGTTGAGTCAACTTATTTCGCATCACTGTTACTCATGTGTTTTTACATGATTTTTTTTTAAAAAAATGACTTGTTAAGTTTTTCATCATTATTACTTTAGTGTCTTTTACATGAAAAATTAAAAAAATACTTGAAGTTTGAGGTTTCTTATGAAATTGAATATTTTCAATTAAGTTCTTATTAACAGTTTTTGTTATATTGAGTACAAGAAATATTTGTGTTTCATATTGAGTTAATGTGATTGTTTGATTTTAGGATAAAAGTTATCTTAAAAGCTAATTTATGGACTAAAATAATAGAAAATTAAAAATGAAGAGATTAAAGTTGTAGATAAAAGCTAAAACTATAATTAGGTTAAAATAATAAAGTGAGAAACCTGATATTTTGTAATTACTAGTGAAAATAATAATGTTTCTGCAAGTGAAAGCAGTTAGTCACGAATTTTGGAGTGATACAAATCAAAGGGCTAAATGTTGGTATATTTGGGTCTGATACTGTCAGCTTTCTACAAGGTAACACGTATTCTGTTAACTAAGAATACAAAAAGAAAACAGAATACGTGCGCTTATTAATATCTGAGGTAAAGCAAAGTTTCAAATCCTTATTGTGAAGACTCGAAGCATAAGACTTCTTAATTTCAACCGCTTGCGTGTTTCTTTCGGTCCTTGTATAAAGTGAATCGTATACAGTAACTAACTTAATAAATGCTTACTTCTCTATTTGACTCCATCATCCAAAGAACACTCCATTCTCCTTTTTTCAATACAATTGAACTCTGGACAAACTTACAACTATCCATTTTATCCAAAACATTATCCCATATGACTGAAATTAAGTCACATGGGCCTGGTCCCAAGAAGCATAACAAGAATACTTTGTGTCGTGACTTAGTGACAACTTATTACTTCACTAATGCATTTCACTCATTAACCTGAACTAAATTGGCGCCATGGAGACAATCGAGCAACAAACAAGGAAACTTCTCCTACTATTTAGGCATGAAATGATCTCCAAAGATCTATGAAGTTTATCTATGTTATTCAGTGTACACAATCCACAATCCCTCTCCTAGTTGCAACTCTTTACACAGTACACAAACAGATCAATTGACAAATGGTGGCACGCACAGTTTACCTTGACTCAATGGAATGAGTTTCAGAGCCTCTTAAGAATGACCTGCGCCACCAAATTTGAAATGCCTTGCTTAGATTTGGACACTCAGTGCCATGGCTTGAGAAGTGTCGAAACCATTCCATGAAGAGCATGTACTGTTGATTTAGAGGTAGAGTAAGAAGTGTCTGACCCATAGCCTCTTGCAAAACCTTTATATCAAGCCCTCTTCTGCATCTCTGAAGCCAACCAAAGTCCACTAACATTGGCCGGAACCATGCCTGAAGAAGCCCTGATCGTGCCTCCAACCGGCATTGCAATTTTCTGGTAGCCATGGCAATAAAGAGAATTGCTGACACACGACTTAGTTCATATCTAACCATTGGGGATGCACTATCATGCATTTTAACAAGTTGGTGCTGATCTGCCCATATGTTCACAAAGTCCTCTGCTATTTGCCCATCAAGCAAGATTTCCAACAACCAATTGATGTTATCAACCTGCCTTGAGATGCGTTCAATTAGTGGCTTATTCTTATCTTTCTTTGTTAAGTTTTCAGGAGGGATGGTATCTGATGCCTCCTCAAAGAGGCTTACCAGTGAGTCCAAACATGCGTGACAAACAGAATACAGGTCCTCTTTGTTGAGGTCAAGGTGATTCTTCTCATACACTGAGCTTTTGCAAAGAAGACCCTTCATCAGTGATTTTAGTTCATTTCTTGCATTGGCATCCACACAAGTGGTGATAGACCATACAAGCTGTCGAGCTACATTTGGCTGGTAAGAACAATCTACCGAGTCCTGCAAGTACAGCCTTCCTAGGATGTCTCTCGTTGTTGCTTCATCAAACTTAAATCTCGTGAATAGGCTTCTCAATTTTTCTTCTTCTTCTTCCGTCCAAGGCACAGCTTCAAGGTATTGTAAACACGACAAAACACCCTTGGTGAACATTATGCCTGCTGAAACCTAGTAATGCAATCAAACAACCATGTAAGAGACTAAAGAGGCAACGATGTGCAGGCTCAACACAAAAGAGAACAATAAAAAAGATTCTTCAATACCAAAATCACATAAAAAGTTCATTTTGAAGCACATTGTCGTCTTTTAATACCCTCTTCCAGAAAATACAACATTCTGTTCGAATTTCATGCAGACTCATGGAACTTTTCCCAAGGGAAAAATACATATCCTCAAATGAAGCAAGAACAAAAAAATGATAGGACTCAGGACAAACAGGATGAAACTAGTTCCTGTTATATAAACAGCAGCACACAAGATCAAAAAAATTTCATCAAGGTTTTCTACTTGAAAAAGTTATGCAATATTGTGCACTATAATACTTGAAATAAGAACAAGAAAAGTGAGTGATACCAGCAATCAAAGATCCGAAGAACTAATAAGCACGAGAAGTCATCCAAAGGAAAACAACATAGACCCAGAATGTAATGTAATAAAAAAAACGTTTCTTTTATTTGTATATAGAAAGTAAAGTGAAGTGTGAACCTCCAAAACATCAATGCATCGAAAAACGCCGACGTTAAGAAGTCTTTTGGTGAGGCAATCGTCGGCTTCAAACATGAGCTCAATTGTCTCTCTGAACACGCCCAAGTTCTCAACTTCAGGAACCTCTATTCTACACATTTTGTTACTCCCACTCCAAGACGCAACCCCTTTCTTGTAATCCTCTATCAACCCCGCGAACACTTCGGAATTGGCGCACAGAACCCCGGAGTTCACCTCCAGAACCATGCACCCGCCGTTCTTCCCTCTCAGACTCATCCTCACATCCCTGTCGCCGGCCACCGGCCCAGGAGATCGTGGAAGCGGCGGTTCCGGAGAGGGGGAGGGAGCGGAGGCAGCGGCGACGGGATCCGAGTCAATGGGGGAGACTCTTCCCGGAGAGAGGATCCGGCGAGGGTCGATCCGAGCGGGGATGCGGGATTTGGGGGAGGTCGGGAGGGAGAACGTGGGTTTGGAGTTGGGTTCGGGCTTGCGAGGTGGAAGAGGTTTGGAGGCGGTGAGGTTGTCGGGGCTAGAGGGAGGGACGGCGAAGGAGCAGCACCACGTGCGGCGGCGGTGACGGCGGCGATGTTGGAAATGATCCATGTTGTGTTGGGTGCGTGAGTTTCAGAAGAAGAGCATCGGGGTGTGTGTGTGAGAGACGATGATAGTTGAGAGAGTGTGGTGTTGCTTTTTTTAACCCTTTCTTTCTTGAATTTGGAGCCTATTTTTGTTTTGTTTGTTTCCTCGAGAGTTGGGTCGGATGAAGAAAATCAGCAAAAGCTTTCATGGATCAATTGCTAAACATTGTTTTCTGTTAATTCCCTCCTCCAACATCACATCTCCACTTTATTATTTCCATCTCATTATTATGCAATCTATAATCTTTTTACTTCTAAATGCATATCTTTAACCACTTTTTTCACATTCAGATCTCCCTAATATTCTGTTTCTTCTACTTCCCCATAAGAATATGTGTAAAAGCCTGAATAAAGATACACAACTCTTATTAATTGTTCCATATTTAATCTTTTAAAAGTAAAAAGAGAAATATTTTATTTTACTGAATTATAAATTAATGTGGAAAGATTTTTTTTTTGAAAAGTTATAAACGGGTGCATTATTATGAAATTTTAAAATGGATAATATTTTAAATATGGTGATTGAAAGTATTATTCAAATTAATATGAGTTTGGAATGTTGGAGTTAGAAAAGAAAATTCCAAAAAAAATATTATTTTCGACTCAAAAGCTTGTTTCAATAATCACACAACATTTAGCATTTACATTATATTTGTTTAAGATTTTCAGATTTTAAAAAAGTATTTTTTATGAATAATAATATTTATTTTTACTCGAATATTGTGTAATCCACTTTTTCATCTTTTTATAAGGAGTTATTTATATAAAAAGTTGAAGAATTTCCGATTTATCCTTTTATAAATTTTATCATTCAAGTTTTTCTTTCCATGTATTTTACAATCATTTTTTTTAAATTGTCATAAATTTGTCTATTTTAAGTCTCTCTAGTTTTCAAATGTACTATGTTCTTCCTCAAACCATTTGTCTTCTATTCATAAATCAATATCAAACTACTTTAAGAATTAAAAGTGATGTATTTAAATTAGAAAGATTAAAAACAAAATACAAACTTTAAACTGACTAAAACTGAATTTGTAAATTTTTAAAGAAAAAAAAATATTTTATTTTAAAAAATGGACAAAATAAATTCTATAAACAACTACATGTCCCTATACATTTCATTAACACTAACTTTTTTATTATAAAAACCTTCTTCTTTTTCTTACTGTTTACTTTCATACCCCCACAAACATTGATAAGCACACACAGGTGTTTAATAATGATCATCTTCAACCATATACCTTTATATAAAGAATAAGAACCCATTCAATTTGTTATTTTATATAAAAGAGTGTGAAAACTATAGAAATATGAAGTAATATACAACTAAATAAATAACTCTTCATAAGCAAGATAAAGATTTCAATAGAAAAATGTTATTTTGATAATGTAAATTACAATTATGATATGATACAACACGTAAAACTATTTTATCTCTTTAGGTGAGATTTATATATTATTTCATCAAAATATTATTTTAATTAAATAATAAGGATGCAAATAATTTAATGAGGCAGCCGCAAGTAGCATGATTCTGGGAACTAGGAAAATAGTATTATTATAATATTTGAGTATAGAATATATGAGTCTTTTTACTTTTGCTTGTTGATAAGGGAAGGAATACTCCTCGCACTCCATTCCAATCATTCATTCCATTCAAGGATCGTGTTTGCTTCCACTTTTAATGTCTTCTTATTATTTTGCTTCACTCTTAATCTAAACACCATTTGAGGATGCCTTGTTTTCTGTTTTACGCACCAGCATTGGGTTAATTAAATAAGGAAACTCATTGATTTGTTAACTGATATAATATAATTTAATTTAATTAATAGCTATTTAAATTTAACCAGATACATCTATATTTAAACTATCTGGTTTAGATTTACAGATTATAAATTGTAGATAAATTATCAGTTTTTTTTTCTCTTTTCAGTAACCAGAATGAAGAAGATGAAAGATTGAAGTTTGGTTTGACCCTTTTGTTTTTGAGGGAGCGAGCTTAACATGGATTGTGGTGAGAGGTGGAGTGGAGGCAAAAGTAAGAAAGAGAATGGCAGCATGGGAGAAAAATTTGGATTCATTGTTGGCATTTGGAATCTTAGATGGTCACTGAAGAATGACCAGAATTAAAAATGTTTCAGAAAAAGAAAAAGAAGCATAAAAAAACAGGTTTTTTGAGTTTTTGAGGAAGACACTAGCTGCGTTTCTTGTAATGTGTAAGTTGTTGATTTCTAGGTTGTCTGTTGGGGGTATCACATACTATGAATCCCAAAATTGTGGAGTTGAATTATTGATAGAAGTTGAAATACAAAGAGCATAGAATTATTTGCAATGGAAGAAGAGAAAAGAATGATAATGTGGGCCAGAAGCAAGAAGAGGTGATTGGAAGAGAATTTGAGATAATGTGTTTTAAATAATTCATTTATTGCGTTGCTGGAAACAAACACATTTACGTATGTGGCTCAGAGATCACAACATGCACATCACTCACTTCTCCCATCTCATTCACCTCTCATTTTCACCCTATTTTTATTTATGGATTTTCATCCTTCACTTCATAAATAAATGCGCCCACAATCTATTATTTCTATAATTCAATTAATTTAAACAAGATAATGCAGCCAGATGTTTTGTTCAGAATTTTTATTTAAATTAGTTTTTATATAAAATAAAAAATATTTTGAGCATCCATCATCATCTAAGTGATGATGCTCAACAAGTTTCAAAAGCTTTAACTTGGTCATGAAAGTGTCACTTGAATGTTGACATATTTAAAAAACTATGTAACACCAATTAAATGCTTAAGTAACTGTGTTGTTGCTTGAGTATCATCTCTTCTAAAGGAAATAGAGTAATAACGATACAATACTCCCAAAAATGATATTAAAATCCAAGAGCATGTAACTCTATCATTAATATACTCTACTTGGTTATACTCAATTTCATAACTAACATACATATAAATATACATTTCATGTATATATAATAAACATGTTAATACCACCAACACATCCTTACACATATAAACAATATCAAATTAAAAATACTATCATCAACTATTTTTATCTGTGGGTTAACAAACTAACCTTAATTTATTTCTAGAAATTTGTACAGTTACATGTATCAAATTTTATACCAACAACATCTTCCTTTTACAAATTCTCAAATAAAAGAAAAAAAATTGAATCCTCGACAAGGAGTGAATTACTTATCCAAGTTAATAATCTCATTGGTTTAACTTAATTTTCATTTTAGTATCGTGTCAAAAATACAATTTAACAACAAGAATATCCTTGTGTACACAAAGATATTCAACAATGAACTTGTATTACTTATTAATATATTTTCATTTATTTAGTTGTTTAATTTTTTATTGAATTTTATTATTTATTTAATTTTGTGGATGTCATGGTTGAACTAGTAGCTGGTTTGAATCACCAAGGTTGTGTTTGGATTGAGGAGTGAAAGAGTGAAAGAGGGTGGATGTGTGAGGATTGGAGAGGAAAATGTGAAAAAAATTAATGTGTTTGGATTGAGGTATGTTAGGGTGAATTTGTGAGGAAAATTAATTAAAATTTATGAGTGATGTAATGATTGTGAGAGTATTTTTATTCTTTTTAAAGATGTAAAATGTAAGACTACAAATTCACCATTGTTTTTAAACAAAATAAAATAATCAAATATTATTTATTTTGGTATAAATTTGAATTAATTAAAATTATTAGTAGTATAATTCGATCAATAATTAATTTCTAAAAAAAATACGAGTTACTTGATGAAAAAATATTTTTCATGTAAATTTTTTAATATATGTAAAAATTGTCAATTGTTATATAGAAATAAATAATTTAAATATTCATAATTTAAAAATTGTAATTATAAAATCCTTTTGTATTAAATGTAAATAGTATTATTATATTTATTATAATAATTATTATATAATTTATTTATTATAAATAAATATACATTTTTGTATTAAAATTTTATTTTATTATTAATTATTATTATTTTATTTTATGAAAATATTTATGTTAGTTAAATTTATTTAATAAGTGCAAATTCAAAAATAACCTCATGCTGACGCTGACGTGAATCCACAAACGCAATCAGACCCATGTACTGTTTGTATTTGGGTGACTACCTGGAAAGAAAAACACACAATTTTTTATTATTAATACTTTTATTATTATTATTAAAATTAATATTTTGTTGTAGAAGAGAATGAAACACAAGTCCACTAAGTACATGAGTGAATTATAACCATTAAATCATGACATTTTAGTGATTATGTTAATAATAATAATATTATTAATATTATTATTTTAATTTATATTATAATTATATTAATATTTTGAAATTTATTAATGAATTTTATTAATTCGCGTTCAATTATCAATGGAAGTTGATTTGTGTTTAAAAATATTTATTTTTCATATTTGTCGGTAAAATTTTATTTTTCTGCAATTTTATTTTTGTCTTTTTCTGGAAGAATAGGAATAAGCATCTATGTTTGATTTCCTTGTTGTTGGAGATCCCACATCGACTAGAGATTAGAGTCTTTCATTGTATATAAGTGGGTGCAAACCTCAACCCTATGAGTCGGTTTTATGGGGTTGAGTTAGGCTTAAAGTCTACTTCGTAATATGGTATCAGAGCCATTTCGAGCCTATTCTAGCGAGTGTTTGTGTTTGACCTATCGTGTCACCCGCTATCGGGCCACTATCGGACCACCCAAAATATATGATTCAAGAGAGAGAAGATAAGCATTTCCATGAAATATACACATAGAACAAAATCTATACTAATTAAACCAAACACATGCTTTACTGGTGAGCTTCAATTTGAATCAGATTGACGTGTGTTCAATCTGCTTTAGCTCTATTGAAGGATTGAGAAATGACTACTAATCTTTAGATAACTTGTGAAGACATTAAAGACTTTGCATAACTCTTTAAGGAACTCTGGACATTTGGGTAGGTATTGTAAGGAAAATTTGGAATCATACGAATAGGGTTATTTTTTAGAATGGGCGGGTAGATCTAGTGGAGGTCTTTACTGTGGTACAAAGGAAGACTTGATCTTGGATCATGGTAAAAGAAATGTTTGTTGCTTTCTCTTACTCAGACTCGTGTTTGGAACCTCAGTGTTGTGTGAGATATTTGAAAGATTGATATTTGGTGTTTCTTATTTAATGTTTGTACTCGGGTTTGGAAGTTGTGGTGTGTTTTGTGCATATTTCCTTGACTTTTTCTACCCGGCAGGGATGAATTGATGTGTTTGTCTTGGATTGCGATTGGAAGTTGTTTGTGATTTGTGCAGATTTTTCTGGTTATGTTCTTTTCACGCAGGATCGATTATTGTCTTTAACAATTAGTTATGTCGTAGGTCAGACTGCTGACAAAGATCTTCTTAAGCTGTTGGATTTTGTGTTTGTTATGAGGGTGTGTTTCACTGGTGGGTTAATGTATTTGGGAATTTTGTATCTTGTTCTGATATGTGATTTTGGATAATGTCATGTAAGGTCTCATTTTATTTTATTTATTTTTTGTTGATAAAAAAAAGATAACGGTGAAAAATCGACAACTTTTATTTATTATTTTAATAATTTATTTTATCTTTACTGTTAAAAAGTTAAAAAATTAAAAATTTCCTTTTTAACTTGACCGTTAGCATTAACCTTGGTTTTGGAGATAGTTTAAAACTATTTTTCATTGGATTTACATTTGAATTCATTGAAACTACATTCAACCTACTGTTAGAGTGAACCAGACTAAACAATCTATTTGGACAGTTTAAGTTTAATTGTTTAAAAATCTTGATTTGAATTGCAAAAGATACACATCAAATTTTGGCATTGTTATCAAGGAACTCTATTTGAATTCGGTTATCATTCCTTATCTTTTTCTACATATTTTTTTTTTCATTCGCATTTTATTTTTATTTTCTGCATATCTAACTTTAGTTTCTTTTGATTAGTTTTTTTCATTTATTAAAGTGATAAAAAAAAGAAAAAATATTTATGATATTGAATCTTATTTTATTTTATTTCCTTCACAATCCTTAAAAAAAAAACTGTGATACAATTAGTATGATTTTTCTTAAAAAATGATCGAAAATTTAATTTCAAATTAAAGATAACTTGAGATGCTACATAGTTTTTAAATAGGTGTAAAAGTAATATTTGAACGTTGGGAGAGTGAGAGTGACTATTTTATTTTTTAATACAAGTTTAACTTCTTACTAGAGAGAGGGGAATAACATGAAGAAGGGCAATTGAATAGAATTTCAGTAGTATGGAATTTGGATATAGTTCTCTTATCCGTAAGTATACAAATATTTTATCACGGACACTATAACAAACTTGATGTGCCAGATTTAGGAATTTGATAGAATACTGATATATTCACACACAGTCCATATGCAGTATATACACCATAAAAGATTTAGCCTTGAAATCTGTGTGTCTGAGCTTTTATCTCAACTTTGTGCCTGCAATTGTAACAAATAGCAACAGGTTTGATTCAGTTCTTCTTATCCTTCTTGCCGCCTGCCAGAATGCGCTGGATTTGAAGCCCTCGGCTGAATGCTTGGTTGAACAGCAGCCTAGTTTGGAATTCTGAAACAAATGGGAACCAAGCCAATATGACCACCGGGGCAAAAATAATCACTCCCATCAAGTATTCGTATCCTCTTGCTAAAGCTTTGACAGACCCCCACATTCCAATGCCCTTCACGAATGGCCTGCATGCTTGTGCTATCTGCACAATATATAACGCCACACCAATAAAAAAGAACCGATTTTATATTCACTTTTTCACTTCTTATACATGACTTGTAATCTAATATTTAAGAGTATAACAATTAATTGAGTTAGACACTGCCATGATATTCGAGTCAGACAGATGAAACAAACCAAAATAAAGATTGATACAGAAGATGGTGGCCGGTGATTTACTAAATAGGCACCCAGACAAACTTTCGAATGTTCTAACATATGGTCAAATGTGTGGGACACAAATTTAAGTTTTGTGCATGTTTTGCATGATAAAATAAGACTAAAAAATAACGAAGCAAGAGGCCAAGACCTCTAAGCACGAACCTGAATAAGTGCCCATGCTGTTGGCAAAAAGGCTAGGAGGCTCGCAAATATGTCTCCAATTGTGAGACTTAGCAGAGTAAACATTAAAGTTAGAACGACAATGGCTCCAACGAACAGAAACAATTTGACAAGACGAAACATCAACTGGAAGTCTGCGCTGAACTGCTTTCTACCCATGGACACAATCTGCAGTTCAAATGTAACAAATTAATCAGATCATAATCTATCACTTGCAGAAAGAACCTACTTTTTTATCACATGATACCAACCTTAAGGATAACCATGACAGCTACCATCACTATCCAAGACAAAGCATAAACCTGAAGAGAAAATGTATGTCAGAAAACTTTTCTCCATACACTCATATTATTATTATTTTTCTTTTATACTTTTTTGTGGAGGGGAGAGGAGATAGTGATTTATGAGATCATGGTATTTAGAAAAGGGCTAAATTCTCCTATATTCAAGGGATTATGATAAGAATCTGAGTATTATGAACAGTTTGAAGTCCTAAATAGAATAGAATGTTTAGTGGTATATTTAGGTATTGAATTCTCTTTTTTAAAAGCTAGTTTTTGAGGTGGGTTCCAAATGCTTGAATATTAGTCAATTTGTAGCTGAGACACTGGTTCTCTATATATCCGAGTTAACAACGCTTCACTCACCCTCAAATACCGGAGTTTGTAGTATAGACATTGGTGTTAAATAAGTTAAACCCTGTTGTGTGGCTCCAGACATGAAAACATAAAATGAAATTAAATTAGCTAGCATAATTACCAAGATGCTCTTGTCACCTCTGGCTACATTGAGATGATACACAATTCCATATTGATAGACAAAGAAACGCAGGTCAAGAATAATTTCACATAACCGCCCCAGACACCCAGTGTTCTGCAGATGATCCTGTTCTTCATTCCACCATGACTCCCAACTCTTGTTTGAAGGAACACCAATACCACCTCGAATACTTATCCACTTTTGCCAATCATCCCAGTCCTCAACTATCTTCTGCCATTCAAACCCTGATGGATTAAATAGGAAAGGTGAAAACAAAAATGAGCAGACCAAAAACCACATTGACGACGAGAGAAGGCCATATGTTGTTGGATCTGGTGCCGCTGATCCATAAATCCTATAACATATGAGCAAAATTGCGAGCTCAATCCCTTTAACAAAGTGACTTCTAGAGTACAATCTGTAATTTTCAGCAAACTTCTCATGGCGAACAACAAAACCACGGCCAGTTGCTCTATACTTTGCCCCTCCATGAAGAAGAGTGCGCCCAAAATAGTGCAGCTTTGTCCCTAGGGAGAAAGTGAAGAAAACAGGTGCTAGCTGCAACTGCATTATTATGAGATCCCCTATAGCAGTTCTGAACCCTCTCTCTAGTCCAATTTCCATGAACATGGGCAAAGTCATTACGAGTCCTATTTGAACAAGGGATTGGGAAGCTAATGCTGCCTGTAGTGCTACATTTCCCTTTCTCCTAGCCAACTTTACTATTGCATCCTCAAATCCACTCAAACACAGGTATAATTTGCCATATAGGAATGCATAACATGTGAGAACCACAATCTACGAATCAAAAAAAGAAAGATTTACTGCCATATGCAGAATTACAAATCAAGAAAAGGAAAAACGAAGACATTTAAATAGATATATAGCTAAGACAAATTAAATAGCTTCCCTTAAGAATTGTCAGTTATCACTGTAACAATACTCAGTCAAGTTCTCATTTTGTGGGAAACACATAAATGGTTTAGTGTTCGTGTGATAAGAGATTAATTTCCACATACATTAAACATATTAGGATTGATTTGTTTTTAAATACACAGTTAGTGTTGGTTTAATCTTAATGTCAAAGATTTGAGCAAAAGAATAATAGTAAACAGCAAGTACTGCTTTTGTAATATCCTAAATGCATTAGCCATTACCATTGAGCTTATATAAAATCCAATGGTCGTGAAATAGCATGATAACATGCGGAAAAAGTCAAAACGATGCCCCAGTCTGTAGATATCTCTGCTTAATGTCTGTTCTCCGTTACCACAAGCCACTTTTGCTTCAAAAAGTGAGATTTGATTGAGCCCAACGTCTCTACCCTTTCCGCACTGGATATATTCATGATGAGTGATATTTCCGCGTCTTAGTGTGGAGTTGAATCCTGCATAGGCAAAAGCATATGATGCAGCGTACCAAAAAACGCACATGATGCAATGTACCAAAAAAGATCATATGATGCTTAAAAGGAAATATCCAATGTCAGTACAAAGAAAGATTTTTCAAGAATGGTACCAGCAAAAATATCCTCGCTCAAATTGATGCCACAAGAAGCCTTGCTAAATCCTCCTCGAGTTATGTGGAAAATTCTATCAAAAACATCTGGATGACCATAGTGGAATCGCACCCTAGAATTCAACAAATTTAGTATAAGCCACAAAATGTATCCTCTGCATTATATTCATTCTAATAAATGTCTTGCAACAACAGGAGAAAAGATGCTAAAGTGAAATTTGAGAGTTCTCTAATTATTGTCTCCGAAAATTGAAACAGCATGCCCTATGACACTCAAACAAGAAGAGCAAAATAGTGGGGGGAAAGGAAGAAATAAGCAAAGCTCATAGTATAATCTGAATAATACTTAATTTGATTCTAAACATTTATATTACATGTATTTCCCTTTTAAATAAAATCACTGTTTTAACTTGGGTGAGATCTTGTATTAGCCAATTCTGCAGTAGGTTCCTGATTTATTATAGAAGTTAAACAGGTATTTACTAGTCAACCATGTCATGAAATCACTAGAGGAAATCTTACTTCAGTGGTCTTGCAAGAACTCTTTGACCAATTGTGACAAAACTTGTTTCTTGATTTGACATAAACCAAGCCAAGGAAGAGACACTGTAGCAAGTGATAGAATTAAGTAATATGGTAACTTAGCATGGCAAAATGCTCACTGGATGTGAATAAATTTCATCAGACCTGCCAGTAAAGATATGTTCACGAACACCTAATATTGTAGGTCGTCTCACCCCATGATCTTCACTAAACTCTTCCAAAAGATTGCGCATTTTTAAAGCTTCTTCCAAGTAATTATCCTTCAAGAAATTTGCACCGTTTCAACAGGTCAAAGTTTATAATGTTTTTCGCTTAAGAAATGTTTATAATGCTTTACCTGGTTCATGTCAATAGTCTGAAGAGCTTCGCCTCTTGTAAAAATGATGGCATGATTTTGATTTTCAGGCTTCCCTTCTCCTATCTTTGCTGGACCCGGCAGTTTTATCCGAAATATTTCCTTCAGAGAAAATAATAAAGCCATAAATTCTATGTTAATCACAAATTAATTAGCTTCCTGAATCGTTAGGCATTTACTTGGTCAAGATTGTCCACAGCTTTGACTAGTACAGAGTAATAAACTTTCTGAACTTTCCCTCCCTCTCTTTCTTCAACTTCATCAATATAAGCCACACGAAGTGAGGGATTGCTACAAATGAAGAACCGGATATTATATTCTTAAATGAAGCGGACTTCAGAAACCAAAGGCAAATATATATTGCATTTGAACTAAGCTCAATTCATGAATTGGAGAACATACTTAACCATCAAATTCAAAATGTCTGTCGCACGGCGATCTCCACTACGCTTCTGATTCCCATAGTTCTGACAGGTAGCGACGTATGTAAATTTCATGTCTGCAACCGCCTCTAAACTGGCATATAAGGATCTATGGCTCTTTTTATCTTCCTCGGACGGGGCAGTAACAGCTTTATAGCCGTCAAGTATCTCTGTTCACAAGATAACATAAAACCATAGAATCATCTATTCTTGGTAGCGAACTACTTTTTTGTCTATCACCATGAAGAATATAAATAAGTAAAAAATTTCATATAAGTGATAGTTGTGCATAAAGCCTGGCCCAAAATTCAAAACTAGCTTGCGATTGCCACAGTAGCAAGCAACTAGACTAAGCTCAATAGCTTGGAATAAAAGAAAATCACATTTACCCTTTTCATTTGCCATATCTAGAAAAGCCTGAAGCTTAATAGCTCGCCGGTAGTACATCATTCCCCTAACTGCATTGATGTACACGTACAAGAGGAAAAATATTAATCACCAAATCCTGTTTGTGGGGATGGAGAGGGTAGAAGTCACTGTTACCTGTCCTGCTAAGAGTTTGTCCTCGTAACGAGGCCCAGTGACGTAGCTGTAATATGTGTTCATCTTTCTCCCATATCTCGCTATCTTTCTTACAACCAAGACGTTCCATTAAGTTATTCCACTCATCTGAAAAGATAACTAAAATTTAGCCAGTCCTTTTGCAACTAGCAAATTACAGTCAAGATATATAGTGATAGTTGTTACAGACCAGGGTAGATCTTTTGCAGGTAATATATGATTGACACGCCATCTTCATTTTCAACCTCAAGGTCATTCTTCGAGTAGACAGTCTCTTCACTGTAGTATGGAGTTAAGACACTGCAAACAAAAAGCAAAATGCTACTTATAAGCTCAAGATAACTTCGGAACACATCGATTCAACACCAATGCATCACAAATTGCTTTAGAAATAAAATATTAAACAAACCAGGAAAAGATAATTTGCGTAATAAGAATTAAGAGATTAACCCTGATGACCACAAATTCTCTAAACTCTGGAAGCATTTCATTATTCAATATGAATAAGTTACCAGAATAGGATGTTCTTGCAGTTTATTGTACATGACATGACATATGCATACATCTTAATGGCCACAAGTTCTGTACAAAAACAAGCATCAGACCTTATTGGAAATGGTTTCTATTCCAAGGGATTTAATGTCTAGATAGCTGAATAGACATATAGTGACTTATTATTTGCCTAGGGAGTTACATTTATTTTTTTATTGCTCTTAAATGAAACTCATTTCGAAATTATTACAAATACTCATGCTGTTCAGTGGTTCTGCACTCAAGCATTTCACCTAAATCCAGTCTTCAACTAACCTGAAGGATAGCATTTTTCGAACTCGTGGAGCACGTGGCATATCCATGAACAATGAATTGGTAAAGAATGCAATCCTCCTGCGTGCTTCAAGGTTTGTTGGAACCTCAATGGCAGATTCCTTCACCGTCAAAAGTAAATAAAGACGTCTAATCTGAAAATCCAAAATTATTCGAAGTCACATAAGTATCTGAAAAGTTAATAATAACGGAAACTGTAAATAATAATAATAATTATTATCATTATTACCTGTTCGTCCCATTGTGCTGTAAGTACAGGAGGAAATAATACAGCTGGTCTTGCATCTGTACCAGCAAAAAGTTGCCTTCCAGTATCCTTACTACTATGATAAAGTTCTGCCAATTCACTGAAGAACATCACAGTATGAAAGCACACATTATTATTATTATCGGAAGAAAGATACGAATTATTATATTCCAAATTCAGTGCAGTCAAGTTAACCAACCTGTTCTCATTTACCACCATATCACGTGTAAAGACTTCTAACATGTCTTGCAATAAGACCACCACTGTACCTTGCTTGGATGCATCTGCATCTTTCTGTAATCATAAAAGGATATGTAAGCAGATAAACAGGATAGTTACAAGAAACCGTTTAAGAATACAAACAAAGGTTATGTATGATTAGTTTTCTTTAGATAACTCACCAAGATTTCCACAAGCTCCACGAACTTCTTACAAAGGGAAGGTAAAAACCCCATTCGGAAATTTGTGAGAAGTGTATTCTTAGAGATGCTGTTTTCAACTTCCTTAATAATGACAGAGATTGTCCTGTTCCATCACAAAGAATTAAGCCTATTGATAATGACATACGTTTTAACAGAGTGAACCATATGTTCCTTCATTTATCTCGAGTCAAGTAATCCAGACTGACAATTAAAATATAAAAAGATAAATAAATGAAAAGTATATGTACGTCAAACAAGACTCATTGCTTTTGTGAATTGGAAATAGTAAGAGCCAAATTTATAGTCTTCATAAAAAAAAACATGGTTAGGATTATTTATAATCTTACATTGACAATGCTTCTTGTATGAACTGTAAACTAAAATGGACAAACATCAATAGGGAAAGATACTGAAAGCTACCTCTTCTCAGCTTCTCCTACTATCAAAGCATGCAGGATGTTTTTAAATGATTCATAGCATTCAATCACAGCACATTTCATATATTCATCTGCACATATGCGCTTCCAAAGATCGGAGTCCTTTCCTCGAAATTGAGCTGCCATGTCCAGTGCTATAGGAATCTGTAAATGTAGACAGTGAGCCAATTATATGAACTGGTAAACTAAACACAAGCATATTAAAAATTGAATTATACAGACCTTGCTTGCAAGCAAAAAAGGTGGCCACTGAATTGTTTTCAAGCTTGGATCTGATGAGTATGGAACCATCAAAAGATCCATCTCCCTGGAGTGATACTATCACAGGTTAGTCCTTAGTAGGTGATGGGTTACAAATCAAAATATGGAGGAGAAAGAATAGAAGATAGGATTTATGACAAAAAGCAATTAAAGAGTTTGGTTCTGTGGCCTTTCCTATCACTTATGATATCTTCCTCACGGAAACTACAAATAACTTCATTCCATAATTGAGCAAACTTAGCAGCTTCACTCCTTCTGCTTGCAGAAATCTATACAAACACGGAAACATAAGTGGGGATAAATAGTTATATTTAGTTTACTGTAGTTAGCAGCAAAGTGAAAATGTGATAGAAACCTCGTCAAATCGCTTCGATAAAGAAAATTTCTTCTTCTGCTTCATGTCAGTAGGAACCAAGTATGTGTTGAATGCTCCAGGCAATGACTGGAACCTCGATCTCAGCATGGTAAGAGTGCGTATCTGTGTAAGCAAATTGATAACAACATTAACTGGTCGGTAAAATAATGTGATTTGAAGTATTATATGTATTTTATTACGTGACTTTTCCAATGTCAAGTTCTTCCAGACAATTATTTACTCTTTGGAAACTTCAAGATTTCATAAAAAAATATTATGGATACATGTTTTTCAGAAGTAAAGAAAACCAATAAAATAGCTACTTCGTAACTTCTCTCCAGATATATAAATAAGATATATTGACAGTAACCTCTCCTAGACGATCAAAGGCTCCAATAACACCACCGCAAATAGTTGAAAAGATGGAATACCAAATTTGAGTGTCCATGAAATAAATCTGCATTCAAAATGTAATCTGAGATGTTTACACTGAAAACTTTATCCCAAGCAAATGAAAAGATTAATATACGTGAGTATAACCACCAAATATAGCATACACACCATAAGTACAGGGGCCCAGAGTGCAATAACTGCACCGTAGTTATTTTGAGCTGCATAGACCAGAAATACTAGATCAATAAAGTTAACAGCAAGTTGCAATGGACTAAAAAAATGTGAAGAAAACTACCTTCAGGGAAAAATTCATGCCAAGCAAAATCAACATGCCGGATACTCATTATGTCCTTAGTTGGCTGAACCAGAGGTTTGATCTGAAGAAAAAACAGTTAAAAGAGGCTCAACAAATTCACAAGACATTATTAAGAAAATAGCAACTACAACCGCAGTAATAATTACCTGTAGAAAAAAGCTGAATGAAAATTTAGCAGCCAAAAGAATCACCCAAAAAAGAGTGTACCTGTAATTTTAAAAGAAATAGATGATGAAAAAATTTCAAACAAATAACAGGAGCACAAACCTTAAGTAACTTGGATAACATAGTATTCTGCAAAACTCACTTTAGGAGAGCAAATTGACTCTCATGCATTCCTCTTCCCACATATATTCTTGGCTGCATGATGATTATCCATTTATGTTAGAAATTTAATCAATGATTCAAAAAAATTGCTTCCTACTGATTTCTGTAATCAGGTGGGTGTATGCATTAATTTCAACATTGAAACAATAAAGTACACTGAAACAAGCATCATACCACTAAAATAATTTCAATTTATAATGAAGAGGAATAGTTAAATGCGAAGTGAATATGAAATCAGAAGACACACTACCTGTGACCACCATAAGAGAAACCTAACTATGTGCCAGTTTGAGTTTTCAATCCAACGCCTAAGCATTGGGAAAAGAAAGAGAGCAGCTGCTAGTAAATTTGGAAGCAGATAAACTGCAACTGCAAATATATACAATGGTGGAATCCCCTTTATACGATGAAGAAAGGAAAGCAGATCCTTCATAAAGTTAGGGGCATCCTTGAAGGAATGCACATAGAAGAGTGGAAGAGCAATGACCCAAAAAAGGCTAACAACGACTTTGAGAAAATTTCGTAGGACATCAGTGAATCTCCAACGATGATAGCCTGGAAAGTTCAAAGCCAGGTCCAAGATACCTAAATAAAAATAAAAATGAACAAATGTAATGTCAATTCTTCAACTACTAGCTTAAACAAAAACCAGCAAAAAAAAACTCCTAAAACTAGTGCTTCTGATAAATAGTATGATAAATTATACAGAGAAACTTGAGTCAATATATCATACTTTGAAGTAAGCGCAGAATGGCTGCTGTAATGAATATGCTAGAGAGATCATATAAGACCTCTTTCTGAAAGATATCCAACAATGATATCCCTTCCCAGGCAATAATGAACATCATCTGCAATAAGAATGTTATGATCTTGTCAGAGCAACAATCAAGGGACATGATGACATAATCACTTCTGTTGAAAACAAATACCTGCAAACCTAGCAGATAGAAGGTCCAAAGACGATCAAAACTGCGGAAGATGTGCCAGAATGATCGGGTCTCAACAAAATTTGATTTGCCAGTTCTTCCAGATGTTTTTTGAGCACCCTTCCTTCCCTGATATGGAATTCATATAAGCATTGTACTAAATATATATCCTGCATTCAGGCAAGCAACTCCTAAGAGAATAAATACCTGTGTCATAGTTGATCTAAAAAATTCACCATCATCGCGCATGGGCCATCCAAGTGAAAAGCAATCAGGTGACCTGAAACCAAATGCATTGGAAGCTAAACCAACAGGCCAAAGGAAGTCAGTTTCAATAAGAAATAAAAACCCAAAGGCAAACGAACCAGAAATATTCATTTAGATCATCATAGTTGCACCAGGCTGAGTGAGGAGCTGCTCCTTGTCTGCTCTTCTTGGCTTCCTGTATTGATTAGCAGGGTAATAACTCATCACCGAGAAGAAAAGTACCTGACGTAAGTTGACGATCCAATATCAGAAAAACCATACCTTTTCTATTACTCGGTATATAGGAGTTATAACCTTGCGCAAGAATGCCTCATCATCACCACCATAAGAAGGTTTGATGTTTTCACCAGTAACAATGCTGACATTTCCAGCCAATAAACCATGAAGTTCATAAGCCATCTGAAGTTATAGTTGACTGTTATTAGTACGTGCAGAAAAATAACTAACAATAAAATAAAAACGTTACAGTTCATCTGCTAACACATTCTGGCACAAGATATTGTAACACTCGAAAAATATGTACGCACATTATGAAATATGTAGCAAAGACACTCTGGCATGAAGCGAACATTGGATGCTTCACCCCATATGAGAAGATACAAGCCCATATAAAGTAACTTCCTTTGTTGTATCTCTTGATGACCTTGAGGATATCTGCACGAAAGAATACCATAGTCACTTTAGCATAAATATTTTCAGATTTATTCTTAAAAATATGATAGGAAAAGGTAGGAAAGTTGTTTGGCGAAGGAGATATAGTTATATCTTACCGTAAGCTATGTCTTCGTCCCAAAAATTTGCACCACGTTTTGTAATTCTTAAACAGATTATTCATCACTGCATCAATGGCTCGATCATCAAGCTGCAGTTGTTTAAGAAAATCAAAATACAGTGAAATTTAGCTAAGGCTCAATAGCAAAACAGGCTACCTGATAACTAAATGAACACGGGAGTTCTCTTTATTTCTAGTTTATCTCTATTAAACCTATAAATGATTTGCTAAGTACAGAAGATGCAAGATATAGCTACATACCTTGCTAAGGGGCTCAGATTTGGGGTTTAGCCTTATGTGAGCGTTAGCAAGAAGTAGAATTAAATGCTCTCTCTGGTTCCTGACGTTGTCCCTCTGAACCAAAATAAACCAAAAAGATTAACAAATTGCGGGGGCTATAAAAAAGATGAAGCAAGTTATAATCACTTTTCCTATCGATTTCTATTTGGGAGTAGAATACATACCTGGAACCCAAACATAGCTCTAAGCCAATCAAGCAGATCCAAATCACCAGTTCTCTGTCTTTGTTGCTCAAATAAAGTTGGCCAATTCAGGCCACGAGTATTCCAGAAGGCCGAAACAGCTGCCTTAATCTAAACAGTGGAAAGATAACCAAAGAATTCAGTACAAAGCCAAACAAAATACAAACACTACAAATCAATCGCGGCAGAAGGGATACCTCTTCAAGCTGCATAATAGGTTGAGAAGCCCCGGCTGAGTTCAACGGAAGAATGTTGAAAGGTGCATATATCTCCGTCTTTTCCTGGACATCTCTAGCTGCCGCAATGATCTGAATGCACAAAAATTACTGCTGTCATTTATAACTTCCAAAAAAACTTATGCGGCAAGGTACGTTTGTCCACAAGATGAAAATGAAAATGTACTGTACATATTAATCAAAACAGACCTCAGGAGCTACTTCTTCGACCTTCTCAGTCTTGTTAACAGCACAAAGAACTTCAAAAAGCACCCCGGCGGTCTGGTAAGCTTTCCCGAGCTGTGCTCTAACGTTGAAAATAAAATAAAAAAGATACATAGGAATGTTAAGCATGGAGGCGAAGGAGGTGTCCTTATCTTAACAAGACATATATAAGTGTACCTGTCTGCCTGTTCTCCTTCGTCAAGAGCTCTGACATAATGCTCATAGTATTGCTGATAATAAGCCTGGATTTCCCTTGCATCTGTCTTCTTAACACGAAGGGCAAGACTTTGTCCGTTGTCCTAGAGTCGATAAATCATGTGAGAGAAGTTCAAGTAGGAGAACCAAAGTGCACTCTTTCTATCTCCGTTTTAGTAAAGGAGGAAATAATAATAATAATAATAATCAATAAAAATAGTAATGTAAATTTTAGTTCACTTCCTTCCGAATCTCACACTTCTTTTCTTAAGAAACACATAATGCTTCATTGTACTAATAATTTAAATAAAAAAACTGATGAGTTGTAGTTTATATTACTAATAAATTAGTAATGCATTATAATGAGAAATGAATATGTCTAGTTAATAAAGTTCACGATCAAACAAAATATAAAATTGTCAATACTTCTAACTTAATTTAAAAATATATTTATTTATTTCTCATATAAATATAAAGTAATAATAATGATGATGATGATAAATAATAATAAATTTGATTTGACCCCAACTCATTTTAATCATATGAAAAATATTCACAAACCACAACATTAAATGAGAAATTACCACAATAATAATAATAATAATAATAATTGATTCACTTTAAAAATAAATATGTAATAATTAATTATACACATAAATATATTATTGTTTTAGTAACTGTTATGATGTGGACATCGCCAAAATGGCAAGAATTCAACTTTGAAATGTTTAATTAAGAGAGACAAGCCAGATTTGGTAGAACGACATGCATATATTTAATCATGATTTTTTATCTTTAAATTTTTTTAGCTATTTACTGTTAATTTTAATTTAAGTATATTAATAACATAATTTACTGTAATCTAGTTAAGTATGTAAGATAAACTAATTATATTTTATAATAAATACTTTAAAAATAATACTTATATTGATTTTGTAATAGTTCACAGTTTAAATAACCTAGAACATCCACAATACATACATGGTTACTTAAACAAACTATTTATGTTAATTTTGTAAGTCTTACAATGGCACATATAGGTTTAAGCATTCTATACGATTTACTTCAATATGGAGGGTGTTAAATTAAGTCTGTAACCCAATTTAGTATATCTTATAACTCATTATTAACACTTAAAATATTAATTTTCTCATTAAATGTATGCTATTATATTTAAACAATATTGTTTTACAGAAATAAATATACTTATATAAGTAATTTCACAATTTTTTTCTGATAATAAATTTTGTTAAACAATATCGGTTAACTTTATTCCGTCAACTTATATGATTTTGTAAAAGTAAAACTATTGTTTCTATTGCTTTTTGGTGTGTTATAAGTTAATCTCTCACATTGTGTGAAATAAGTGAAAAATATATGTTTGGGATATGAATGATTTTTAAGAGAGAAAAATAAGAAAAAGAATGAAATATGTTTATTTATAATTTAATTAAAAGTAGAGTATACATAAGTTAAGTTCTCTTGTTTAGTTTTTTTTTTAAAAAAAATATTTTGCATAAAATAATTTTAATTAATAGAAAAAAATGTTATTTTCTTCTTCTGAAAAATGTATGGATTTTTTTCTAAACAAATCCTTGTTGGAAACCCTAACTAAGGTGTTCCATTGGTTGTTATTAGTCTGGTTATAATATATATATATATATATATATATATATATATATATATAAGAATACTGCGAATTTCAGAATAATAAAGAAAGAGTTTAATAAGTTAATTACAGATAAGGTAATTATGATGATAAATTTATTACATGTAATATGGTTTATGCTGGAATGTTCACCAATTTTTTTCATGGAAAAGACGAAACATTTTTTAACGAAAATAAATAACGATTCCCATTGAGTTGATGGTAGTTATGCGAAGGACTGCGCTTTAAAATACAAGTTGTAGAAAATCGTTAGAATATAATTTCTCATAGTTTAAGTATTACTACTAGTGTTGTGTATAAAAAGGTATTACTGTTATTACTTTAGAAAAAAAAATCTGTACAATCATTTTACGTATTTTAATCATTTTTATATTATATTATAAGTTTTTGGATAGTTTAAAGTTGGAAGCATATTTGTTTTACCCAAATAAAATGGAACTTGATAGTTTTACCCTTCATATTTTCTGTTACATGTATTAAAAAACTATATATAATAATAAAATATTAAATTGAATTATTTAATTAAAATATAAATTAAATTAACTATCATGTTCCAAAAAGTAATACTATTTCTTGAATAAGTTAAATTTTTAATTTTCAAAATGATACCATATATCCATTAAATAAAATATATCTTTAACAATTTAAAATAATAATGTTCTGATTATGTTTATTTTATTTTTTAACTTAAATCTTAATATATGTATTATTATTATTTTTTATAATGGATGGTGAAGTGGTAGTATTTTTTTTAAGGGTATGAAAGTATTATTTCTGTTTTTGACGTGACAGTTGGAGACATGCTAGCGAAAAGAGTTAGTTACGTACCCTCTCCAATCGCTGCAGCAACAGCGTCTTAAATTGCCTCACACCACGTCCGCTGGAGCTCTGATCCAACCGGTGCGCCTTCTCGAAAGCATAGAACCGACCTTACAACAACCAACAAACCAATTTCAGATTCAGAGAATTTTCTATGAGATTTCATACAGTAAATTTTACTACTAAATAAAAAAGAAGAAAAAAATATTAGATGTAATAAATTATGAAGGAGATAGGCAAAAATTATTGATGTATGAATTGTTGCCATAGAACATTGACGACATAAAACATTGAAGGAAATGAAATAGAGTCTGTGCTACTGAGCTAAAGCAACATTGACGACAACATACATAGATAAGCAACCCTAGGGCGTTCGCTTTCGATCTCATTGGCGACTCGGAGAATCGGCGAAATGGAAGCGAGCGCAGACGGAACAACCTCATTGTCGAAAACCTCCGCTGAGAACGTCGTGGCGGCACTTCTGGACGGGCGCCTCGTCAGCGTGTTCGGTGCCGCATCCAGACCGGGCATCGTGGATCACCACCCCGACGTTCCCTGCTCTATGTCTTCTACTTCACCTCTTTCTCCTCTGTTCCAATATCATGTGAACAAAATTAAGTGATTAATTATTAAAAAAAAATATAAAATGAGGAGTAATTGAAATGCAGTGGTGATGAAAACCTAGAGCAGAGGAGAAAGACGGTTTCAGAAGAAGCTGAAGCGGGAGGCAGGCTTCTGCGAAAGGAAAAGCAGAGAGCGAGAGAGAGAAAGCGCGGGAGGAGAAAGACTATGAGAGAGGAAGAAGGAGATGACACGTGGGAGAGGGGAGAAAGGGAAATGATTGGAAGAACAAGGTTTACGGAAGCAACACAAAAAGAATATGATGAGAGAGGAGAATTAATTTTTAAGGAACTTTCTCTCTTTTCTTTTATTTATAGTAGCTAGGGTAGCGGAACGCTGCTATCTAGGGAATAATGTGATTACTCCAACAAATATCACAGCTTAATCTGATGCATTTCTGTTAAGTGAGTCAAACTTTTAGAAAGATGAATGATAGAGCAAATGAAAAACATAATCCATGTAATAGAGAGGGACTCACACTGACGACGATAAATATAGACGAATCTATATATTATATAATTATGATTTATATAAATTGATAAATAAATCTATAAAAAGATGAATTTATATATTCTATAATTATAATTTATATAAATTGATAATAAAGATTTATGTGTTTAAGTATTTTTTAGATTATTTTTTAAAACATAAAAAACGAATTTAAAAGGATTTATTTTTTATTTTTATAATCATATATAATATTTTTTTTTAAATTATATTAGAATAATATTAAAATTGTCAAAAATCTAATAATTACTTTTTGAATTAAACACTTCATACTTATCATATCTATTATATAACATAATTCACTACTATTGGGATGGCCGTTATCATGCCTCCTTCGTTGTTATTATTTTCAATACAAACCATGCTTGTCTGCATCAAATATACATGGATGCATCATTAATCTCTATATGTAAGACAGAAAATATTCAATTTTTGGTGGAAAATGATTGGGGAATATAAAAGTAAGGTTGAATCAAACAAATTTTAATTCTTTATGCACTACATATTTATTGGCAAATGTTTTTTCTCAATTTATTTTAAATTTAAACAATTATAATATCAAATTAAATAGATGGATTAATTGTTTGAATTTAGTCTTCATAAATTCACCTGTTTCACTTACTTTTTTTAATCTCATATTTTAAAACTCAATTTCATCTAATTCATTATGATAGATCAATTTGAGTAATTAATTCTGGGTAGAAGAATCACTCATATATGTGTGAGAAAGTGCCCAAGAATAGTCACCTCAACTCTTATAAAAAAAAAAGGTACGAGTATTAAGTTAGGGGATGATGATTTGTAACTATCACTTTTTTTATATATTTAAATTACAATTCTATAAATTATTATATTTTATTTATATTTATTATTATTATTATTATTATTTTAATATAATATTTTATTCTGAAAAGTATTTGACAAATGAATGTAGCTAGAAAAGTAGGTGTCAAAGGATATTTTTCCTATAAGTTAATATAAAAACCTAAAGAAAAGTGGCACATGGTTAAATGGTTGGGTTGCCTAGAATTTAGGCAAATGCTCAATCCACTAAAAAATATATAACGTTAGGTTTTTATATATATTTTTATGTTAAACTCAATCGGACCTAATTCATTTTTAAGCCAGTGGGGTTGGGTTGGTCAATTAGATCAAAATATTTATAAAATTTCTTTGTGTTGTTAAAAGTTATAATTCAAAAATATTAATTTAATTAAAATAAAATAAAATAATATTTACAGAAATTAATTGAAGTATTAAATTAAGTTAATAACTCAAGTTATAACAAGTTTGTAGTTTGTGTATATTAATTTAAGTCATGAATCATTATAAGTTATTATTTCAATCAATCTCATTACTTCATCTACTATCTTGCTTGGAAAAAATAGAACCTCTACAACTGCTTCATCTTCTTTGAATTTATGTATGAACTTTATCATTATGCACTTGGTAATTATTAGAATTTAATATTTTAATTAATTCTATTATTTCATATATTATCTTCAAAAATATAGAATTTGTGTGGTCATGGCCGATCCTGAAGTCTTTTATGTGGTCATGAGCCGACCCTAAAGCCTCTTTGGCTTACGCTAGAGGCTGAGAGGCTGTGTGGTCATGGACCGATCCTGAAGTCTCTTTGGCTTACACCAAAGACTGAGGGGTTGTGTGGTCATGAACCAACCCTGAAGCCTCTTGTGTGGTCATGGACCAACCCTAAAGCCTCTTTGGCTTACGCCATAGGCTGAGGGGGTGGAGGAGTAAGAGTGTTGAAGATGTTTTAGGTTAAGGATTATTTGTCTTGGCTAGAACAAAACTCATAAAGTTGCTTAAGTCAAATCTTTGTGTTCAAGCAAAATATATGCATTTGGATAAGCTTATTAAAACCATGAACATGGTCTTTGATTTTTAATGTTGTTTTGAAATGAAAGTATCTAAATTGTCTCTAAATTTTTACAACATTGAAAATAACTTAGATCGATTATTAGATTATATATTTATTATATTCAATCTTTAATTAATTTGAACGAAAATAATTTGAATATGAAATATCAATTCAAATATTCAAGATTTATATCATTCCTCTTATCATATTTATCTAAAAGTTATATCTAAATTTGAACAATTAAAACGTTTAATTAGCTAATTCAATAAAACAAACGTTACTGAACTAGAAATATAAATAAAATAAAAATATCACTCAATCTTATTTGTACCTAATCATTAAATAAAAATTCAACATATTCCTAATCTGATTATAAAATAATAAAAACGTAGTATTTACAACGTGAATCCAAAACAAAAAAATTGATTAGTTCCTTTGACTACTTGGCGTAGGATAAGTCCTTCTTTCTCCAAACCTGTTTTATATTTTTTTGTTCGTTTCATCCTCTCCACCCTATCTTGAAATTGTGGCCTCATTGTTCTTTGGTTTCTTCTGTATTTTTGCACATTGGCATAACTTCGTATTCTCAATCTTGATGCTATTTAGGTTTTTCTTCAACTCTCATTCGTTCTTGACCCCTAGAAACCAGAAAAAATTGAACCTTTTACCTATGCTATTCAATTCTGACTTTTAAAATCTCATGCATTGCTTTCCATCTTTGGAAGATCCTTCTTATCTCTCTTTTGCCAAAGTTGGTCGGAAAGTGCGAGAAGAAGAAGGATGTTCCGTGATCCATTCTTGCCATTGTTTGATATGATTAGATAAGGTTAAATTGGTTTACATTTGATTTGTGTTTGGAATTTAAAGTTCAACTCCCATATATTTCATCCTACCAATTCAGAATAACCGAACATATATTTTATACATATCAAGCAAGGTTGTTTCTTCCTGCACCACCTTCTACTCCACCTCCATAGGTCAGGCAACCAGACCATTTTGTCCTTAAAAAATACATTTCAAATTCTACAATTAAGAATATTTAAAAAAAAAAAAAATACATTATGGATTACAGAATCTGGAAGGTATTCCCTGATCCATAAATATATTATGAATTATATAATTTTTAACACCTCCATATTATAATATGTATTTTGAATTGTACAATTCGCAAGGTAAACTCGGATCCAAAATTGCCTTTCGGATTGTATAATCTAGATCCATAATTGTCTTTCAGATGGTATAATCCAGATTGTATAATCCATATTGTATAATCCAGATTGTAAGTTCAAAATGTATTATAGATTGGACAATTCAAAAGACACTTTTCAAATCCAGACTTATCTTTCGAATTATACAATCCATAATACATATTACATTAACGGATGTTATGGATTGTACAATCTGGAATAAAAAAAATGAAAAATAAATAAATAAAAAATAAACTCTAAAAACACTGTAAAAACCTTATTTCAACCATCAATATTCACCACGACCAACCACCGAAATACTACTTAAAATTGAAAAATAAGTCACCACACTTTCCACGGATATAAAAACTCAAACATATACTAAGAATGGTAGGATTGGAATTTAGAAAAATATAGAAGAGATGAAGATGGAGGGGAATTTGTCTAATAGATTTGGTGTGTGTCCGTGATGTTGCTTGACCGGACCAGTGGTGCCAAAGAAGAGCAGCACGAACTTGGAGCCACCTGGTAAGAAGAAGAAGAAGAAGAACCCAAGAAACAGAAACGG
>Ga0123342_1001341_pt1 | contig 41369 bp, 18 predicted proteins | sample Turbeawhitnodule_FD_89960 | JGI IMG/M metagenome (GOLD analysis project Ga0123342, IMG submission 89960) | Root nodule microbial communities of legume samples collected from Mexico - Turtle bean Mexico white nodule | ecosystem: Host-associated > Plants > Roots > Nodule | place: Mexico: Nepantla...
ATATATATATATATATATATATATATATATATATATATATATATATATATATATATATATATATATATATATATATATATATATATATATATATATATATATATATATATATATATATATATCATTGCTATAGATGAAAGACAGATTGAATAAAACAGAAAATATTATTTCAGTATTTTTGAAAATTTAAATTTGTATAAGGTGCAGGTTGAAAATGATTGGGTATAGGAAGAATTTGCCAATGGTAAAATAAAACTAAGAACTAATGCAAATAAGAAAAAATACTCCAGGTCATGTTTATAAACTTAACTTGCAATTTAGTAGCCACTAAAATTAAATGCAACTACAGAGGTCACATTTGTTAATATTGTTTTCTTTACATATTTGACTATTTTTTCTTTTTGACACATGATTTGATTCATTGTAAGAATAATCTCCTCTTGTATATGTCTTTTAATTAAGGTTATTGTGTAAGAATAACATAAATATAATATTTTTTTAATTCTGATAAAATAGTACAGTTTCTATCTACTCATTTTTCTCTTATTTAATATAATAAATGTACGTGCGAATTAATTTAAATTATTGTAAGAGCTCAGGTATATATATAATTCTTCAAGTGTTGTGTAGGTTTGACTTTGTGTTTTTCTTAGTTGAAGTTTTTCACCAAAATTATTTCAATATTCTATTTTTAAAGTCAATTGTTTCAACATTGGAAAATAAAACCAAAATAATAATAATAATAACAACAACAAAACTAATTAATTAGTTAATCAATAATGTAACACTCTCTAACATGTCATGCACTCCATTTAAAGATGCAGATACAAAATATAAGGTTTTTAGTGCCTTGCACGTATTAATAGTGTGGCGTGCTACTACACTGCTCCTCACACTAATATACTTCACAGATTATGTTAAACAACTCTTGAAAATTCAAACAATTTTGTTTCAACAATAGAGTATATAAGATAGAAGTAGTGTTGGAGAATGTGATTATACTTTTTAAAGATTTAACATAATCTACCTCAACAATATTCTTGAGAGCACAACACAAGTCTTCAGCATGTCATCCTTCAAATCCTATGGGAAAGTTGATGAGCATGAGCAAAGGGTGTTGGAGACAAGGAGGAAAACCAGGAAGAGAATCACAATCATAGGGTTGTCCTCAATAGTTCTAGCAGGTGTTGTTTTTGCTGCTGTATTTGGCATTCTTGGCAGCACCAACTCCTCAGAAGGTGCCAATGATGCTCACACTGTGACAAGTTCAGTGAAGGCTGTTTGTGATGTGACATTGTACAAGGACTCGTGCTATAGCAGCCTTGGTTCTGCTGTGGACTCAAGACAGCTTCAGCCTCAGGAGCTGTTCATGTTGTCAATGAAGGTGGCCTTATCTGAAGTGTCCAAAGCTGCTGATTATCTCAGTGATCATGGAGTTTTCAATGGGGTGGTGAAGGACAACAGGACTAAGGAGGCTTTCAAAAATTGCAGGGAGCTTTTGGATCTTGCGGTTGACCATCTGAATAGCTCTTTGACATCAGGGGAAAAGTTTTCTCTTCTTGAAGTTTTTGATGATCTAGAAACATGGTTAAGTGCTGCAGGTACTATATATTAATTATAAGTATATATATATATGCTAGCATAGTCAGATGTTATAGACATGCATCCAAGGATGTTTCTTGGCAAGTAACTATGATGTTTTCACTTGACCAACTTTCTTATTTTGTGTCCCTTTTGCTTGATAACAACAACTGTAGAATTTGTTTTGTTGTGTGTTGAAATAGGTACATACCAGCAGACTTGTATTGAAGGATTTGAAGATGGAAAAGAAGCAATTAAGACAAGTGTAGTGAGCTATCTTAAAAATTCTACACAGTTCACCAGTAACAGTCTTGCCATCATTACATGGATCAACAAGGCTGCAACCACACTGAACCTTAGGCGCTTACTGAGTTTACCTCATCAGAATGAGGCACCAGAGTGGCTTCCTTCAAAAGATAGGAGGCTCCTTCTGACAGAGGATTTGAGGAAGAAAGCTGACATTGTTGTGGCCAAAGATGGCAGTGGGAAATATAAGAAAATTTCTGATGCACTTAAACATGTTCCTAATGAGAGTAACAAGAGGACTGTGATCTATGTGAAGAGAGGGGTTTACTATGAAAATGTGAGGGTTGAGAAGACCAAATGGAATGTGATGATCATTGGTGATGGAATGACTTCTACTATTGTATCTGCTAGCCTTAACTTTGTGGATGGCACACCAACATTTTCAACAGCAACATTTGGTCAGTGAAAATTATACTCATTCCTTTTAGGCTTAAAATCTATTTTCTAAAGTCTATCTTCTAAGACCTTTATAGAAAAGAAAACTAAAATTGACAAAAAAGAACAGAAAAAGGTATTATTCAACTAAGAATTTCATTATAATACACTAACCTTGCAAAGATTTCACACTGTCAATAAGTCCAGATTGCATGCAGAATACTTACTTTTTCATGACTATTTTTGAAGTCCTACCTAAGATGATTTTTCATTGGTTAGTTGTGTAAAGACCTTTACATTATTTGTGCATGAAATTGAATTAGGCTTCAAATTTAATGTGTATCAATTCATAAACACAGTTGGGATAACTAGGAAAAATATTGTTTGTGATTTGTTGGGTGCAATCAGCTGTATTTGGAAGGAATTTCATAGCTAGGGATATTGGTTTTCGGAACACTGCTGGTCCACAGAAGCATCAAGCAGTAGCACTAATGACAAGTGCTGATCAAGCAGTTTACTATAGGTGCCACATTGATGCATTTCAGGATACTCTCTATGCTCATTCCAACCGCCAATTCTACAGAGAATGCAACATCTATGGCACTGTTGATTTCATTTTTGGAAATTCTGCTGTTGTGATCCAAAACTGCAATATTAGGCCAAAGTTGCCAATGCATGGCCAGCAAATTACAATCACAGCTCAGGGAAAAACTGACCCTAACATGAACACTGGGATCTCCATTCAGAATTGCAGCATTTCACCCTTTGGTAACTTGAGTTCTGTCCAGACATATCTTGGAAGACCCTGGAAGAACTACTCAACCACAGTTTACATGAAATCCAGAATGGATGGTTTTGTGAGCCCCAAAGGCTGGTTACCATGGACAGGGAACTCTGCTCCAAACACCATTTTCTATGCAGAATTTCAGAATGTTGGATCAGGTGCTTCAACAAAGAATAGGGTGAAGTGGAAGGGTTTGAGAACCATTACCAGTGAACAAGCCAGAAAGTTTACCATCAAGGGTTTTCTACATGGAGATAAATGGATTTCTGCAGCAGGTGCCCCATTTAAGTCTGATCTATGACAACAGCCATATTATGCAATTTGCAAAACTCCCTTTGTCAAAATTGTTTGCCCTTTTGGAATATTTTCCCTTTCCCTTGATCTTCATGATTTGTTTTATTAATTTGAAAGTGTATAATGATTCTTTTCATTTGACTTTTTTTTTGTTCATACATAGTTTGCACCTATCTCTGTCCCTTTCTCTCAATTTTGTTTCACTTGGAGACAAGCATGGATTGTAAAAGTGATCTTATGGTGAACAATATTATGAGATTTTTCTTTTCTTTTTAACTAAGTCCAATGATGTGATAGCCTTCCAATCCATGTAGCCAACTTCATGTAGTGGAATAGGACTATCACTGTTGCTGTTGTTGGTGGTGAGTGGAGACAAGCATGCAACTCTACTCACATCTAGAAGTAAAAGAAAGGCACATGGGGATATAAAGAATCATTGTGGACCAACTTTCCTAGTTTCTTTCAAGTACATTATTTCTACAAACTTGTATATATTCTTATTAATACTTGAGAATTTCATAAGAACATCAATGACTCTCTCATCATCCCTTTTGGATGCTCTTCCTTTACAAGGAAGTCATAGAGCTACATTGCATCTAACAAATAATGAAGCAAAATTATCTTTTCAATATAAACATTCAGCTGTCTATATTAGCAGTCCTTCAATGTAAGGTATATCTGTGTCAGGAAGCCATGTATTTCCCAAAGTAAAGTTCAGGACTGTGAAGTTCCAAGCTTGAGTAGCATTCAACAGAAAGTAACCAGGCCATTGTACTCTACTGCTAGTGTTAGAACCAGGTCCATAGTTGTTAAACTCACCATAAAAGAGGGTGTCTAACCCAACTGTGCCATTCCACTCTAACCACCCCGCAGGTTGAATAACATTTCCAATATATGACTGCAGGTAGACGGTCCTTGAATACACCTTCCATGGCCGGCCTAAGTAACTTGCTGTAGAATTCAAGTCCATAGCTAAGTCTGGTGCAGCATCAATGGTGCAGTTTTGGATTGAAATGCCAGTGTTCTGATTAGGATCATTTCTTCCTTGTGCTGTCACAGCATTCTTCTGGGTTGGCAATGGTTTTCTGGCATAGATCTTACTGTTTTGGAAGACCACGGCTGCATTGCCGAAAATGAAGTCCACAGTGCCATAGATTTCACATTCCCTGTAGAATTGCCTCAAAGAGTGAACATAGAGAGTGTCTTGATATCCTTCAAAACTGCAACGGTAGAATGTAGAGAGGTCAGCATTGTTCCTCACTGCCACTGCTTGGTGTTTTTCAGGTCCAGCTGTGTTTCTAAATGTAACATCCACTGCTATAAACCTTTCTCCAGAAACAGCTGCATTCAACACAAGCAAATATTCTATTGATTAGTATTAAGAAGTGGACTTTAAGCCTAACTCAAACTCATAAAACCGGCTTACAATGTAAAACTATATATTACGGGTGGTTTGATAGCAGGTGTTCTGATAAGTCTAACAAACAATTGCTAGAATAGGTTCGAAATGGTTCTGATACCATATTAAGAAGTGGACTTTAAGCCTAACTCAACCTCATAAAACCGGCTTATAAGGCAAGGTTTGCATCACTTGTATACTATAAAATGTCCTAATTTCTAGTCGATGAGATCTCCAACAATTAGGCTAAATTTTAACAAAAAGGACAGTGATTAACGTTAATGGATTTTTCAGCAGAAGATTCCACCATATAATTGATGCTAAAGCATTCATGATACTAATTCAAAAGCTGATGGTGTTAACTGTTGAGTGAATCTCAGTAAAAGAAAAATTCCTGATGACACTTGACTTGCTATTATATTATGACAAGTAAAAACTAGTCTTTGCAAATGAGAAGAGCTAGAAAGAATAAAGGTGTTACCAAATGTGGAAGAATTGAAAGTTGTCCAACCATCTATGACACTATGGTTCCCTGTGATGATAGTCTTATTAATACCATCTCCAACAAGCAATATATTCTTCTTTTCTTTGGGAATTACTACATATTCTTCATAGATTCCCTCCCTAACATACACAAGGAAATATCCATCTTCAGGCTTTGTGTTATTGGGTGCAGCAGCAATAGCCTCTCCAATGGAAGTGTAATTGTCCATTCCATGAGAACTCACAAACACAAAATCATGTAATAAAATTCCTTGGCTTCCGCTTTCTTTAAGATTCCTTCCAGCTCTGCTGCAATTGGATAACTTGGTGCAACTATACTTTGTGCGAAGAAGCTGCAACAATATAACATTCACTATTTAGGCTTTCACTTGACACTTTATGCTTTCAATATACATGGTGGAATAACTAATTTTAACCATGCATAATTAAGTGATGTTTCTGACTAGAGATAAGTAAATTTTATAGTATATAAGTAGGTGCAAATTTCACATTGTAAATTGGTTGATTTTAGAAGGTTGAGTTAAACTTAAAGTCCAATATGATATCAGAGTCATTTAAAGTCTAAGAGTATTTCGAACTATTTGATTTGGTTGCAAGTGATACACAATAATTCAAAATAATCTTATATGTTTATGGTTGTAAAAAGGGCCAGTAAGTATGAAGAAATTTTCTCTTATGAACTGTGGTAACAACTAAGAATCTTTGTTGATGAATTGATCTGCAAAATCTAAACAACTTGACACTAATATAAGGTATACACAATGAGATGTAGCAAAAAATGCAGATTTCACGTGCATGGAGTGGTGCAAATGGTGGAAACAAGAAAGACTTCACGTGAACGATCATGAGATTGTTAAATTATGTCAAAGCATTCATGTCAAAAACAGAGGAAAACAGAGCCTACTTCTTTGACCTATAGTCATCACATTAAAGCATCATGCATGTAGTTGACTTGACCCATCATTGCTTTTTATCATCAAGCTGTTCATCTTAGAAGTTGAAATTAGCCAAGTCAGGAAATATATATATATATATATGCATGCATGTATCTAATATAATAAAGGATTATTTGATTTGAGAAACCCAATAATAATAAATAAAATAATGTTTAACATTATGTTAAGATTTGAGTTTAATTCAATAAAAATGAAGAAATATAAGTTGAGTTTAATTCAATGAGTTAAAAATTACTATATTTTTTAACTAGACAAAAAATAATGTTAAACATAGTTTGAATGTTTGAATAAAGATTAAAAACATTCATATTTGCTTAATTTTCAAGTAATACCAAAAAGTAAAAAAGTAGTAAAGATTTGATTCTGCTAGAAGCAAGCTTTACTGTGTTTGGTTCAGATGATGCAATGAACCAAAAGTTGGCACCAGCCATAGATCATAAATGCTTCTCCTTGCAGATAAAAATAAACCTAACTTGGACAAAACTAATATACACTTACCTATCATGAAAAAAGACAAAAAAACATAGTTTGAAGTTTAGATGTGTCGGTGATACAAATGGTACACAACACAAACCACTTTAAAGTACTTCTGTCTCAAATATTTACACTCACCTCTATATTGTAATCATCTCCAACAAAATCAGAAAAAATCAGTTAAATGCACTATGATTTACTTGGAAGTGTAACTTTTTTCTCCAACCCAAACTAAGTGGTAACACAAAGTAGAACAAGTTAAGATAAATTTTAATATCACATTAGAAAATGAGTTTAAATTAACTTCAAATCCTAGTAAGTTGAGATTTGTCTCACTTGTATAATATACCATATATTAAAATTTGTATTAAAAAATGTACTTGCGTAATTTTACTTTATAAGAATGATTTACAAGTTTATAAGAGTGGTTTATAAAATGAGATTTACACTCATTTATCATTTATGTACGATAAAATATTATTTTTAGTTATTTTTTTTTATCTATTGTGTTTATAAATTATACATAATTTTGAGTAATAATTTAAAAAATTTCTCTAAAAATTAAAAAATAGTAACAGATGACCTGACGAGTTTAACAAATTTTTTATTAAGATAGGTTCTAAATGACTCTAATACTTATTAAGAAGTAATATACTATGAAATGTCTTTATCTCTAGTCAAGATAGGATTTTCAACACCATGAGATCACAAAATTAAAGTTGAGTGTGCAGAAGTATCCATTGGAAGACACAACAACACAGAAATACTTCCAAACTCATATTTTACACTATACTTATTATATTTTATGTTCTTATATTTTATGTTGTTACTGACTTGAGTGTCGGAGTATCTTTTGCAGTGGAACCAAAAAAGAAGAAGAAATATAGTGAAGAGAAAGAAGGATTACCTTGATGAGCTTCTCGAGTGGTTGCCTAACCTTGAAGGTGGGGGTGGGGAGTCCATGTTTGCGGGTCTTGCTTCTTCTGAGATTCTTGTCGAGAGCCTGAGTGACCAACCCAAGTGAGACACTGTACAACTGGGTGGCACCCTTGAGTGGCAGGGCAAGGGCATTGGCAATGCTGCTTTTGGTCACCACCAACCCATCATAGCAGGTGTACTGGTTGGTGGCCACAGCACTCAGATAGCTCTCCATCTTCTGAACCAGCTCAGAGTCTGAGTCTGAGGACCCTGCAGATTTCAGCTCCTCTGATATGGAGGCCAAGTACTCCACGTTCAGGTTGTTCAGGTCTCTGCAGTCAGCAAGGGATGCAACTTCTGCATGGTTCAGGGAAGAAGATGCTTGGTGGCGTTGCAGAAAGTCCTCAAACACCTTGGCCAGTTTCTGTGCTTGTTTGAGGCTTTGCTTGATGGAGAACTTGCCATAGCCATAAGGGTCAGAAGGGGATGCACGAATGGCTGTGAGAATGGAACGGCATAGTTTTGGATATAGTGTGGCTTTGCAAGCAGAAGAAGAAGAAGAAGAAGAAGAAGAAGAAGAAGAAGGTGGAGATTGAGCTGAGAGTGATGGAGCTAAGAGAAAGAAGAGAAAGAGAAGGAAAAAAGATGGTGAAGACATTGTAATGTCCAAGGTTTTAATGTTGTTGCTTGTGTCTGCGAATATATGTTTTGGCATGTGATGATGAGCATTTATATAGGCAATGGGGGTGAAGGAGAAATGAGAAATTATTGACTGCTTTCAATTGTTATGGGAAATGATAGTTTGAAAATATTGTGAGTTGTATGATTTTATTAATTTAAAAATAAATGGGCATTAATAAAAAGTAAATTTGTAATTAAATTATATGAAAAATATTAAAATAATAATTTAAGAGTCATAATGTAGTTGCATATAAAAAAGTAGAAATTGAAGTTGTCAATGTATTTTCCTCTTCTTAGATTAATTTTTGGAGTGAGATTTTTAAGATGAGATTTCTTATCTTACTAAATTTAATCTTATTATTATAAAATGGACTTATATATCATACAATTATTATAAAATTTTGTAACTTTAATATAAGTTAGGTATGTTGGGGAAAGAAAAATTATAATTTCTCAACTTAGGGAGTTGTAAGAACGCTCATGTGACACTTTTTAAAAAAAAAAATATATATATATATATATATATATTTATATAATGAAAAGTAAATTAATGATTAAAAGAACACTATTGGAAGTTATAGAGTGAGTGTTGGAAAAAATTGGATTATTGGTTCAATGTAAAAATAGGAATTGAAATTATAAACTTAATTAATAAATTGTTTAAATGGTTGGATTTTTCATATGAATTGAGAATGTCTCTTTTTTTGTTTCAATTTCTCAATTAGTTGGGTCTAATATATATTGACTATCGTTTATTTTATAAGAGTGAAAGAATATATACAAAAACATCTTCCAAATGATTAAATTAGTGTTCGAAATTCATTAATGGTAGATAATAAATATTATTTAATACATAATTTTAATCTGGAATGTGTATTTGTAGGATCAAATCGATTTTTGCATTGTGGATCAGGTTTAACACAAACTATCTAATTAATCTTAGTATCGAGTTCAGTAAACATAAATTATACAAATTAGACAACTTTAAACAACAGTTTAACTTGATATTTCAAAATGAATTCGAATAATTTTTTGCATGAGAGTCTGTCATATATACGACAGTTTAGGATTTAGAGTTTGGGTTAGGTAGTTATAAAAACATGACATAGAAGATAGAAGATAGAAGATACAGTGTTATGGGTTTGAGAAAGGAAACGTAAATGCGCGTGAGGAATTATTAAAGTTAGGAAGAAAGAGTGTCGGTGATGAGAGAAGAAAGGAACGTGCAAGGAAAGTCTCTAACTAATGCTAAGCTTAATTGCAGACACAGACATTGCATAGGTTGCTACTTCTAACCACATATGAAGGTACTTACATCTTTCTTCCATTTCTTCTGCACTTCCAATTATTACCATTTGGTACAACAACAAATACATTAACCAATTTCTTTACAATCACTTCATACAAAGCACATTGAACTTCATTTTTTATACCTTATTTTCTTATCAACAAACATCCTTATCAATTTACCAAACAAAGGTATTAAGTATGTTTTAAAATAATTTACAAATAAAACTTTTTTTCATAAATTAAAATTAGTTTATTTATCGTCAGAGGATCGAACGTTTCATGTACGAGTCGATATCTGATACTGAACGAACAACGCAAGTTCAGACATATTTATGATAATTAAATCGTACGAAAATTAGGTTGCAACGTAGGCTTTAATCAAGATTCAATAGTGAAAAGGTTCATCAGATACTGTAAATAGACACTACAATCAAAACAAAAGTACGTTATTATATCTATCGCACCCGAATGTCGAGTATTCACTTGAACATTAAAGAACTTTTTTTAGAAGTCTTTTTAACTGAAAGTCGAGCTCGAATGACCGAAGAAAAGAGGATGAGAGAGACCAATGAAAGAGATATATTTGTTCAACTGATAGATATTAGTATCTTAACCCTTTTTACCAGAACAATTTATAGTATAGTTTGTAAAAAAAAATCAATTTTTTTTTAATTATGCATGAGTTAAGTTAATTTTAATATATGGAGAAATTTTTTAATAGTTTCTACTTCAATTTTGTACTTTTTATTACCAAATATTTCTTCATATATTTTCAAAATGTTTATTTTAATAACATTTATGTATAAAACAACATTTGAAAAGATTAGAGAAAGTTTATTTTTAAAGTCAAAGAAACTAAAAAATAAAATTTAAATTTAAGAATTAAAAAAGAAAGCTAGTGAAACTTTGAAGATTTAAAATTTTTGTTTTACTCCCTGTTGTTTTGTTTTTGTTCCAAGCTTCGATGATGAATATAATAATAATAATAATAATATTACTATTATTACAACATTAACTTGAAAAACGTGTAGTGAAATATAGAATATTTGAGTTTGATATCTCTCACAAACATAGAGATTAATTTACTTGCTCCCTTTAATTTAAATTGAGTGATATTCGAGGGTTTTAATATAGTTTAAAAACAATAACAACTTCAAGACAATATTAATTCTATTTTAAATTGCTTAGTGTTTTAGTATTCATAAAAAATCGTGCTAACTTAGATTTTTTATTTTTAATAAAACTGTAAAGAAGTTATTCTAACTTTGACATCTAATACATCATATTATATAAATAGAAACTAAAAAAAAAAAATATTTTAGTAAGACATTTATTTATTTTAATCTATTTGTTGCTAAATAAAGTCAATTTCCTCAAAACATTTTTACTTCAATTTATATACAAACATTAGTTGTTGTCCTAAGATGATAATTGTATGTATTAAAGAAAACTTGAATGAAAAATTTAATATTTTATTAAAAATAAAAAGTCTCATTAATGTGATTTTTTTAATGCTCCTAACTCAAGTAAATTAAATAATATCTCTTATATTTTGTTCAAATTATTTTTACATGATTGGAGATCTCACATCGATTATGATAAATAAGAACATTTTATATTATATGAGTAGGTGCAAATCTCACTTTATAAATCAATTGTATAAGATTAAATTAGGTTTAAAGATCACTTCTTAATATGATATCAGAGTCATTAGAATCTATCTCAACGAGAATTTATTGGACTGATCAGGTCAATAGCTATCTAACCATTATCAAACATGATTTCTTAATATGATATCAGAGTCATTAGAATCTATCTCAACGAGAATTTATTAGACTGATCAGGTCAATAGCTATCTAACCATTATCAAACATGATTTCTTAATACGATATCAGAGTCATTAGAATCTATCTCAACAAGAATTTATTAGACTAATCAGGTCAATAGCTATCTAACCATTATCAAACATGATTTCTTAATATGATATCAGAGTCATTAGAATCTATCTCAACGAGAATTTATTAGACTGATCAGGTCAATCGTTATCTAACCATTATCAAACATGTACGAGTTGACAGTCTCGATCGTTAGGCGTTCACTTCCTAATATACATGTTTTAATTATTTTTTCAATTTTAATATAAAAAGTATGTTAATATAATGTTTTTGAAATGAATAAAAAGTTAGTGTAAAATTTAAAACATATAGGTGAACTTTGCAAATCTCAATTGAACAAGAGATAAGATGGGATTAAATTAAAGGTGATTAATGATTATGTGGATATATACATATATAGGTCCTAGAGAGCAAACAAAATAGAAAGTTGTTATACCATGCGCACTAAAAAGCACTTTTAGAAGTAAAAAAGTGCTTATTAGACAGATAAAAAACTTTATCTATCAATCATTTATAAAGGTTTGAATCAATATGACGTCAGAGATAGTTCAGCTTCTTCCTCAACTTTTCTATTGCAAACTTAAGTGCTTTTTTACTTCATTACTTTTTTATTTCTTCTATTTTAAGGAAGAACTTCTACCTTAACTACATTTATGCATTACCCTAAAGAAAGTATAAACACAAAGATAGAAAATTTCAAAGGCATGTAAAAGAGAATATAAAAAATATTAATATTCAACCATCATTGAATAATAACTAAATTTAGAAAAAAAAAATTTATTGTTATATTAACTAAATTAAAAATTATTTTATAAATTAAAAAATTATTGATATATAAAGAATTTTTATTATTAATAAAAAATTTAAATTGATATTTAATTATTAAAGATATAATCAAACTCTTCTTCTACAGTACAATAATCAACAAAAATATTACAATTCCACCTACTTATATTGTTATTTTCAAATAGTTCTTATTGTACCAATTTGAATTGAGGCAAGTAGCAAGAGTTACAACACTTTCTGGTTCTGTAAAATTAAATAAAAACATAAATTGAAAAAAAAAAAACTTATTTAGTGGTTAAAACCTCTAGAGAATGCAAACCAAACAAAAAAAAATTATTTTAGAAAGATTGAAACTCACAATTATTCTATTCATACTTATATCAGTCTTATCAGGTATATATTACTCTGGTTGATATTGTGTAGAATATGTTTGAACCTCAGTTAGTTAGATATTAAAAAATTTATTTTATTTTATTTTTAATAAAAATTAAGACATTCCTAAAATATCTCATTTTATATTATTTATTTTTTGTTGATAAAAAAAAAATCACTCTTATATACATACATGGTAACACTAATTTTGTTTAACTATTTGTATAAATTTAGAAAGCATTAATTGTAGATTTATTGGCACATGTGTTTGTGTAAAAATGGTTGAATAGTAAGGTAGTGGCATTCCCCATATGCCAGCCCAATTTCCACAAACTCCTAATATGGTCAATGAGACAATCATAAAAACTTTGAAAAAGTCAAAATGTGTGTGTGCTAGTGTCTCTAGGCATAGTACTTCTCTTTTTCCATATGAAAGCAATGTTGCAATATCATACACTAAGAATCTTCTTATGTTCACATTACTACACATATTCACATCATTGCATGCTTCAATATTACATTCAAAATCAAATACTAACATCATTTTTATTCACTAAATTTGAAATGCATGCTTTCTTTGTTATGTAAATAGATCATGTTCTTGTTACATGAAATGTCATTTTGAAAATTTTAACTAATATTAACTTAGGGTTAAATATATTTTTCGTCATATAATTTCATATGAAATTAGTTTTCGTCTTTTGTCTAAATTTGATATCTTTGAGTACTTGCAATAAATGAACTATTGGAATGAGTTTTTGTCAGTTTTTTCTTTACGTGAAACATTAAAATATTTCATGTTGACTCATTGCTGACGTAAATGCTATAATATACATAATACAGTACATGTTGAAAATTCGTTTGTTATGTCAGAAAAAACATTAGTAAAGACTCATTTAAATAGTTTTCTTACTGTACGTATTTAAGATATTTAAAGTTTGGACTAGAAAAAAAATCAATTTTATGTTAAAATATAACAAAAATATATATTTAACTTTTATTTTTTTTAGTATTTAGAGAGTAAAGTTTAAAAAGAAAAAGACATATTTTTTTTGTTAAAGTTGCATGGTGCAGTTTGAAAATGGATTGGATTCAGCAAGAAACTAGCTGTAATCCATCTCCCAAAGTCAACGTTCTAATGTTTTTTTGTGATTTGAGTTCTCTATAAACGACATGCATGAATAAATAAACATATATTTGAATTAAACCCATTAAGAATAAGAAAAAAAAATAGATTATTGAAGTTACTATTTGGATTAAGAAATTAAGTTTTAAGTTTAAGTTGTTGTCAACATCGAAGGAATAAAGACATTGGTGTTTGGCATTATACAGAAAAGCACGTTTTGTTGGACGCAAACGACAAAATAAACACTCTTCAAAAACTTTTTCAAATTATTTTATTTTTTCTAAATTTCCAAACGCGCTTTCGCTCTAAGTCCTAACTATTTTAGATTATAAGTTAGTTATAATATTATATAAAAAAAAGTTAGTTTATGTATATTTTAAAGTTTTTAGGGTTGTTTAAATACATATATGAGTATAATTTTTTTATTTTTTATTATGAAAAAAATTGACATTAATAATCATCAGTCATTCCATAAAAAAAATATTAAAAAAAATAAAATATAATGTATATGTTTATAAACTTGTTAATTTAAGTTTTCATTATATAATAAATTTCTATCTAATATTTTTTAAAATTAGTTATTAATAAGTATATATTACCAATGCATATTTTTATTAATATGTGATATAGGTAAAATTTGAATAATATTTATATTATACAATAAATAAATAACCCCCATTAAACATTTTCAAAATCCATTTTTTTAAAGTAAAATAACTCAGAATTAATTTAAGAAAGACAATACGAGATTTGGAACTAATAAGCTATGTAACACAGACACGGATATGGATACTGACACGACACGGATACGGATACGGAAATACGTATAATCTCTAAAATATAGGATACGAGGACACAGATCTATATAGTGTATAATTATGAATTATATAAGTTGACAATAAATATTTATGTACACAAGTATGTTTCAGATTTTTTTGGGAACAGGAATATGTTTTTCATTACTGATTCAAAAGAATTTGTTCCTTATTTTTATAATCATAATAAAAATTTATACAATAAATTTGAATTTTTAAAAAATTATTGTATTTATCATTTTTAAAATTGTGTTAGAACCGTGTTAGAATTGTCAGAAATCCAACAAATATATTTAAAATTGAACACTTCGTCGATAAGTGTTCTACGAGTGTCACTGATACGTGTGTTCGACACGAATACATTATTTAAGAGAAGTGTCCAAGTCTCATAGCTAATAAGTAATGAACAAAGTTATATAAATAGTTATGAGATTCCTTTTTATCTTCAATTTTAAAACAATGAATTTATAAATCTTCTTCTTTATATTTTATTTAATTTTTTATTTTTAGTTAATATAAAACTTAAAGTTTCTAACCAATAATTGATATGTGGAAAGAGAGAAAAAAAGAGTCTTGAAACATGTCTTTTACATTAGTGGGAGAAATTTAATTGTTTTTTTTTTAAATAGTTATGTTATTTATTGGTACGAAAAAATCAAGTATGACTTGATGTACTAACCTAAATCACGACATATAACAATTTAAATTAAAAAATAAAGTAAAAAATAGAAAATACTTTCATATTTTTTTTTTAATTTACTTCCACCAACATTTTTCATATGTTTTTCTACTAAAAAAATATAGGATCCTCAACTTATTTATCTTGATAACTATTTATTAATAATACTTAATATCTATTGCGGCACCTAACTATAAATTGATTTTCGAAAACAGTTATTTAATAAACTGTTATCAATACATTAATCCTTAAAAAATTTAAACCGTGTATTAAATTTAAACAAAAAAATTCTGTAGGATATATGAATATTTTTTTCCATAAAAAAAATAGAAAAAAAATAATTCCATTATAAATCAAAGTTAATTTATTTCTCATATAAATTTTCTGTTTTTTTAACAAATATATAAATTAACGTTCACTTATTAAAAACTTTAATTTATTTATTTTTTTAACTTATTTTTAAAGAATTTGTTGAAATACACCATATTTGATTTGCATTGACGTGAAAAAACAAGTTAATCGTTATTGTCATAAAGATAATTAGTAACATAACTCAGTGTAATTTGATATATTATATAATATATTTTAAATTTTATAATCTGAAAATATTATGAATTATATCATACACAATATATTCTTTTATTGATTTTAAATTATATAATAATGAAATACATCTCTAGATTACTTAATTTAAATATGAATTATAAAATATGTAATATAAAAATTTGAAATATATTTTCATATCCATAAATGTCTTATAGATTATGTGATGTGGAATACATTTTTGAATTATAAAATTAATATATTTTCAAATTAAATAATTAAAATTTATTTTTTAATCTAAAAATATATTTTAAGTTATATAATTTAAAATATATTTATGCATTCTGGAATCTATAAATATAAAGTATGGACATTTAAACTTTTTATCCAACACCCCTCACGAAGGTGCATGAAGAAATCGTGAGGGTTCAAAAAGTAATTAGCTTATAAGTAACTTTGAGAGCTAAACACAGGCCCAATTTAGCATATTGTTTTCGGGTGAAAAAAGGTTGATGAAAAATCTAAGACAATTATTATTTACACACCCTCATTTATTAATAAACCCTTTTTCTTTCTTTCTTTTTTATCAATTATTCTCACTCCCTTTTTTTTATCTATTTTTTTTTTTGTATTTTATTCCATAACGTTAAACATCAATAATAATCTTAAAGGTACTTATAAGTAAATCATGGTTTCGAATAAAAGGTACTAAAATAAAATGGGTATAAAAAATATTAATGTTTCATAGTAATATATTTTGAAATATATTTTTAACTGTATAATCTAAAATATTTATAATACATAATCTATAACATTCAAATTATTATTTAATTTCAAAACATAGTTACCTCTGAATATAGTTATAATTAAGTAATCTGAAATATATTTATTTTTGAATTATGTAATTCAAAATACTTTTAAATTTAAATTGTATAATCTAAAAATATGTACGAGTTATGTATTCTGGAATTACGCCAAGATGTTATATTTTATAATGAAAATTTTCTCCTGATAATATTTTTACAATTTATCAATATATGAAACTCAAAAACATATTACATTTAATGAAATAATAATATTATGAAAATTTAATAAATACAGCAATTAATAAATATTAAATTCATAATACTAAAATTACATTAATGGTTGTTTTTATTATATATAACATAGCACAAACTTGAACAATTTTATCAAATAGATGTTATATTTTATAATGATAATTTTCTTCTAATAATATTTTTACAATTTATCAATATATGAAACTCAAAAACATATTCTATTTAATGAAATAATAATATTATGAAAACTTAATAAATACAGCAATTAATAATTCCTAAATTCATAATACTAAAATTACATTAATGGTTGTTTTTATTATATACAACTTAGGACAAACTTTAACAATTTTATCAAATATTACATTTGTTAAGTTTAACTATACATTAAACATGCATATTATTAAAGCATATGCTTCTTTTACAGCACATTATTCTCAAGAGTTTCTATATATTAAAAATGAGTTCAATGACTAAACATTTAACTAATTAACAGCAAATGCCAGTATAAATTTTGAGATAATTATTATAAAAATTACCAAACTCGGTATAACTTCAAAATTATTTCACAATAATCAATTTATGCTCTAACATAAAAAAAAAATTATACTAACACCTCTCAAAATATTTGTTTGTTTTATACAAAGTTTTTTTTTTTTATTTCTTACCATTTATAACATACATAATTATAAGAATACACATTGTAATTAAATAAATAACTATTATAAGGAGCGTAATGTTTTTACATATTCTTATATGTTTTTAAAAAAATATAAAATTTGAGATAAAATACCTTCAAGACATAAGTGGATTGGGTCCATCGGACTAACCCATTAACCTATCAGTTCGTATTGGTTCGCCTCGCCTAATGTGTCAATTTGGTGGATTGAAGTGGACTAACTCGTCAATTCGTCATTTTTTTAAAGAGAAATATCGTGCTTTTAGAATTAAAAATGGTGGTGATTAATGTTTTATATATAACTTATTTACATTAATTTATTTATACATCATTTCATTAATTGAAGTATTGTTGATATCTACTTTATTTTGTTACACATTAAACCTTCTTTGATCATAATATTAAAGTTTGATTCAATTTGACTGGTCTTCCCTACATTTTACATTTTTATTACCCAAAAGTGATATCAATAAGTACAATCAAATAAATAGATAAAAAACAAAAATATTACAAAAATAAATAAATTTGAAAAGTGACCGACAGTCACTAACTCACCTATGACAGATCAAATTATCAATTTTAGTCCATATAACCTTAACTGTGTCAGCTTGTCCCACTTCTACCAGACAAGTGACAGATCGGGTCAACATGAACCACTGACCCACCCCTAACAAGACAGTGTAATTTATTTATAAAAAAAATAATAAAATTCTATTTTGTCCTTTCATCCTTATGAACAACTTTTTTTATTTTTAAATAATGCATATAATTTTTTTAAAATTGTTTAATTTATTGGTGTGAGGTGAGCTTAATTTGCACGCGCCTTGTTATTGTGATTGGTGTTTTGAAAGGAACAAAGCTTGAGCGGGAAATAATAGTATATTAATTTTGATAATTATTATTATTAGTAGTAATTATGTATTTTTATTATGGTATGATTAATTAATAATATTAATTAATAGGGTGTGGTAAGTAGAAGGTACGCGACACGTGCTCGGGTCTGGGAGAGTCGGATTGGGAAACGAAGAGAACAGAGTGGCTTCGGAAACCCTAAGCTTCACGCATTTGGGGAACCTCCTTCCTCCACTCGCTCATGCTCCTCGCGTGACCTTCTTCTTCTTCTCTCTCTCTCTCTCTTCTCCTCTCTCTCTCCTCTTCACTCTCAACACACATCGATCATCATCAAAACCGTCGTCAATCTCTCCTTTCAGGTACTCTCTCGCCGTGATTTTCTCTCTTTTAATCTTTTCTTCATTCATTCGTTCGTGATCATTAATCAAATACTACGTGCTTATGTGTGTGTGTGCGTGCGCGAGAGAGAGATAGTATTGTTTGGATTGGAATTGGAAGTTTTGTGTGTTTTGTTGCTAGTTGGTTAGGTGCTTTTATTGTCACGCGAGGTGCCAGTGTTTGTCTCTGTGACTTAGACTTACTGTGTTTGATTAATTGAACTGTGAAATTGAGGAACAGAAATGGCGTTACCTACATGAATGGAGGAGTGAGTTGCAGTGTTAAAATTTCTGGTTTGGCATTTCCAGTTTGTTGACTTGTGTTTTTTCTGTGTTTTTTTTACTTTTGCGGTTTGAGAGATAAATGATACTGTGGTTTTGGAGGTTAGAGTTAAACCCTGCTTGGCTGAATTGTGTTGATACTGTTGTTCTTTTATTTTATTTTTTTTAAAGAAGTTGAATTTGAAATGATTTAAGAGTTTTTAGTTATTGTAAGTGGTTTTGGAAGTTTTTGAGGTTTTTCTAATGTATGGTCAGCCATTGGAAAGGATATTCATTATTTGAATTGAATTGCGTGAGCAATGTTTAAATTTTTTGTTGGACGTATACCATTATATTAATCTTGATGTTTCTTGAGGTTTAGATTAAACCCTCGTGAGGTTTCTGAAGTGATTGTTTGCCACTGGACAAGGTTACAGTTGCTGAATGCGGAAGCCCAAAATTCTGTTGTGGCCTTTGGTGCTGCCATAGCAGTGCTCCTTCCACAAATTGCCTATGGTGTATTTGTCAAAAAACACCATGTTATAGCATTATGGTGTAATGGTTATTTCATAACATTACATTAGAAAGAATAATTTGCAATTTGAATTAAATTTGTACCCTAATCTTTTGGTTGATACCATTATATTAATGTTGATGGTTCTCTAGGTTGTTTTATGAGCCCTATAAACTTCCACCCTGAAATTCAATGGATTGGAGTGGAAAGATGGGAGAGATATGAAGAAAAGCAAAAGTAGGTGGAAGAGAAATGGTAGATGTGATGCAAGTGATGTAATGGTAAAGAAAGAGAGAGATAGGAAGAAAATTGGGTTGAAATGAGATGGAAGAGAAAGTAGGTGGTGAATGAGTATAGTTTTTCTTGTATTATTGGAGTCACAACTGTGTTTGGAATGATTTTGTATTCGGAGCAAATTATTTGCTTGGATTGAACAGTTGGATTTATATGCTTCTTTCCTTGAGTTTTTTTGCATTTTATTGAAATACTTGGCTGTGGAACTTAAGCGGCATTTTGTCTATATGTAATACCTTCCTGTTGTCTGTCACTGCTTGTTGTTTTACTTAAATCTGTTCCACTAGGTTTAATCACGATGATAATTGATAACCATGTCTGCTGCAACTTCTATCTACTTGGGAGGTATGCATTATTTTCTCTAGAAATCTTAGAATGAGGAACTTAGGCTAACATTAGTCAATAACTCAAACCCATATTTAATTTTTTGCCCTTATGTTCTTTGATTATCCGTTTCTCATAGGGAGGGGTTCAGAAACTGTGATGATCAAATTCTTTTTTTTTTAAAGGAAATGATTGCATAGTTACTGTAAGAGAAGATCAGTCAGAAGGAAGGGGGTCATTGATGTGAAGGGTCCAAAAATTCTGGTCAATTTCCTGTACCAAATCCTATAATGTAGATATTAGTTGTTTTCTTTCTTTCTTTTATATGGTAGCCTTCTTGTTTTACTGCTAGTAATATTATAGGAAAATAAAGTGGAGTTATGTTCTACTTTGGGGTTGAGTGTCACTTTGATATACTCCATGGGGGAGTTAAGTGGAAATACAATTTTTCCATTCTATTTTAGCTGGTGTTTTGGTTGTTGTAGGATCCTGATTATGGTTGCTTCATTCTTTTCTGAATGGTCATTTACTATTATGGGAAAAATAATGTGGTTTGTATGGATCATAGTTGTATATGGTCCTTTAATATGAGAAATTTCGTACTTTGAAAATATTATTTTCTAATGGGTTTTAAGCCTAACTCAACATTACCAAACCAACTTGTAAGGTGGGGTTTGTATCCATCTATATACTATAATTTGGCTATATCTCTAGTCGATATGAGATTTTTCATATACTCCCTCACAACAAGGATTGGACATCTCAAGTGTGGAAAAAGAGGGGATCCCATAGTCGGTGACACGATAGGACTAACAACCCTTGTTAGGATAAGCTCTAGTACCATCTTAGACAGTGGATTTTAAGCTTAATTCAACCTCACAAAATCAGGTTGTAAGGTGAAGTTTGCAATCACTTAATTACTATAATTTGACCATATCTCATGTGAGATTTCCAACAATTTAGAACTTTACGCTTTTGGTGAATGTGACATTGTCCTCCTGCTAGCTTAGAACATTTTATATATTAATCCAACATTTTAAGCTTTGGTACGAGTAAGTAGGGCTAAGCTTCAAGTATCAGCTTGTGAGAAAAACCCCAACGTTTTCAATAATAAATCCTTTGTGTGGTATAAAACTGTCTTCTTTGCCTCTTTGTGGCATTCAGCTTATGAGGTTTTAAAAGGTCTTTTTGGTAAATGAAAACAGTTTGACAAATTTACTCTTCTAAGATGAGCTTTTTATAGTTCATTCTTTCATCCTCTTAAGGATTTCTTGGTCTTCTAAATTGTCTTTTTTCTTCTTCTAATATAGTCATTTTTATCATTAGAAAAGCATAAAACAATGCCCTCCCCCAAAAATTAAATTTGGCTGTTGTGAAACTTAGCCATTGTGAGTTCTAAAAGAGGTTGAAAAATTGTAAAGCTAGACTTTGATGACAAAAAATTGTAAGATAACACACTCCATTGAGCATCTCGTATTATTCTATGTGGGACTTGGGCATCCCATAATAGACAAGTATCTGTCAATAGCAGTAGTGTTATTGGGGATTTGATGTGTTGATAACTTTCACTCTACGGCACTTTACCCATTGACTCTTCACTCAACTTAATCATGGTCAACACCCTTCGAAGGTAGCCATTTCCAAAAACATTGACAACCAATTCTGATACAGATTTGATAAGCACCCTAGCACTGGAGGAACCACCCTCAAAATATAGCTATTAAGGGGGGAGAACAAACACTTAAATACCTTATCGGACATCTCATTACTTTGATGTGGGACTTAGGTACTCCATAATAATACCCAAGTTCTCATAATATGATCACTGCACACACACTATAACCCTTTAGTGGCATTCAAACCACTTGTACACACATCTAGGTACATGGTACTACCCTCTGATCTTCCTAGCCTCACCTCTACTTACACTGTAGAGCAATTGGTGTAATTTGGTTTATCAATTTGGGTGGGATTTAAGAACACTGTATGTCATTCCTCCATTTTTTTTTCTCCAGGCAAAGGGTTCTATATCAACTAAATGTTGTTTCCAGGTACAATGTACAATGATTTAAGGATTTCCAAAATGGTTTACAGGGAGTGGGTAGCTCTTCTCCTTTCACTTTCCCCCTCCCCATTTTCTTTATTTGGAGAACCTCGTATCATCAAATAAGAGTGCTAGAAACACACTCTTTTCAATACATACTCCCCATTGGTTGAAATTGATGTTGGTGCCCTTGGGTTGAGAATGGAACCCACCAAATGAGGGTTGTGGTTGACATAATTAGTGTGATCCACATAAATTTCACACAATGAAAGTGAGTGTGCTCCTAGCATTTCTCATCCTCAATTCAGGTCGCTATTTATTTAGTCTTTGCTTTGTGCCATATAAAATTGTTCAGAGAAAATGTCTTAATTTCTGTGGCAGCCTTCATGTGCTCTTCTCAAGATCCTATGGAGAATTTAGGCCCTCTATAAATTGTTATGCAACTCTCTCCTAAATTGGAGCATTGATTGGTTACTGATTGATGTTTCAAAATCTGTACATATGCTTACTATCTATGACTGTTTTCTGGCTATGATAAGGTTACTGATTTAACTGTCTTGTTCCTTTAACTAGCAGAATTTATTTTCCTTTTAAGTTAAAATTCCTTGTCATGATCTATATTGCTTTCTTTTGTTCCTAGAAAATGCATAATCACATAGGGAGGCATTTAATGGGGTGAACTACTTGATCACTTGACATGCCTTTTCTTTTATAATTTTCAGTACCCTTGAAACCACTGAGCCGAAAGCTCTCATCATGGATATAGATCTCCGGTTACCTTCTGGTGAACATGATAAGGAGGATGAAGAAACAACTACAATTGATAACATGTTGGACAGTGAAGAAAAATTGCATAATGGAGGTATAGATGGCAGAAATATAGTTGAAGCTGGTATTGAGGTACATGCTCTAAATGGTGGAGATTTGAATTCACCCACAGTTGATATTGTAATGTTTAAGGAAGATACAAATCTTGAGCCACTTTCTGGCATGGAATTTGAGTCTCACGGGGAAGCTTATTCTTTTTACCAAGAATATGCTCGGTCAATGGGATTCAACACTGCTATACAAAATAGTCGTCGTTCAAAAACATCAAGAGAATTTATAGATGCGAAATTTGCTTGCTCCAGATATGGAACAAAACGAGAGTATGATAAATCATTTAATCGACCACGTGCTCGACAGAACAAACAAGATTCTGAAAATTCAACTGGTCGAAGATCTTGCTCTAAGACTGATTGTAAAGCAAGCATGCATGTAAAAAGAAGGGCAGATGGAAAATGGGTTATACATAGCTTCGTGAAAGAGCATAATCATGAGCTTTTACCAGCTCAAGCAGTCAGTGAACAAACAAGAAGAATGTATGCTGCAATGGCTAGGCAGTTTGCTGAATACAAAACTGTGGTTGGTCTCAAGAATGAGAAGAATCCATTTGATAAAGGCCGGAATTTGGGCCTGGAGTCAGGGGAGGCTAAAATCATGCTTGATTTTTTCATACAGATGCAAAATATGAATTCTAACTTCTTTTATGCAGTAGATCTTGGTGAAGATCAACGTCTGAGAAATCTTTTATGGATTGATGCTAAAAGTAGGAATGACTATATCAACTTTTGTGATGTAGTGTCATTTGATACCACATATGTTAGAAACAAATATAAAATGCCTCTTGCACTTTTTGTTGGAGTGAACCAGCACTACCAATTTACACTACTTGGATGTGCCTTGATATCAGATGAAAGTGCTGCCACTTTTTCTTGGCTATTTCGGACATGGCTGAAAGGAGTTGGTGGTCAAGTTCCGAAAGTGATCATTACTGACCATGACAAGACATTGAAGTCAGTTATTTCAGACATCTTTCCTAATTCTAGTCATTGTGTTTGCTTATGGCATGTATTAGGGAAGGTATCTGAAAATTTAGCTCCTGTAATTAAAAAGCATGAGAATTTTATGGCAAAATTTGAAAAATGCATTTATAGGTCCCTGACCAGTGATGATTTTGAGAAGAGATGGTGGAAAATTGTTGATAAGTGTGAACTTCGAGAGGATGAATGCATGCAGTCATTGTATGAAGATCGAAAGTTATGGGCACCAACATTCATGAAAGATGTTTTCTTAGGTGGTATGTCTACTGTCCAGCGATCTGAAAGTGTAAATTCCTTCTTTGACAAATATGTGCATAAGAAGACCTCTGTCCAAGATTTTGTCAAACAGTATGAATCAATCTTGCAAGACAGGTATGAAGAGGAAGCAAAAGCAGATTCTGATACTTGGAATAAATTGGCTACCTTAAAAACTCCTTCACCTTTGGAGAAGAGTGTTGCAGGGATTTTCACGCATGCTGTATTCAAGAAAATTCAAGCTGAGGTTGTAGGTGCAGTTGCCTGTCATCCTAAAGCTGACAGGCAGGATGAAACAACCACTGTTCACAGGGTTCATGACATGGAAACAAATAAAGACTTCTTTGTTGTGGTGAATCAAGTGAAGTTCGAGTTGTCTTGTATATGTAGGTTATTTGAATACAGAGGTTATCTTTGTAGACATGCATTGATTGTTCTTCAATATTCTGGACAGTCAGTGTTCCCGTCTCAATATATTTTGAAGCGGTGGACAAAAGATGCAAAGCTTAGGAATATAATTGGAGAGGAATCTGAACACATGCTGAGTAGGGTGCAACGGTACAATGATTTATGTCAGCGATCACTAAAGCTCAGTGAAGAGGGATCATTGTCTCAAGAGAGTTATAGTATTGCATTCCATGCGCTACATGAAGCACACAAAAGTTGTGTGAGTGTTAACAATTCTAGTAAAAGTCCTACAGAAGCTGGTACATCAGGGGCTCATGGTCAGCTTTCCACTGAAGAAGATACACAAAGTAGAAATATGAGTAAGTCAAACAAAAAGAAGAATCCAACTAAAAAGAAAAAGGTTTGTTGTTTATAAGAACTTGAATTCTACACTTTCATGTTTCTGCTTTTTTTTTATCAGCAAAGACTTTCATGTTTCTGCTATCATGACCTCCTATTTGACTTGCAGGTGAACTCTGAAGCGGAAGTGATGACAGTTGGGGCACTAGACAACTTACAACAAATGGTTTGTCCTCCTACAATTAGTTAATCCTTAAATGTGTGTTTGGTCTTATATTCTTGGGGATAGAAAACTTGTAGATGAAATTCAGGATTGATGTCAGGATGTGGGTATTTATGTGAACCAAGAGGGAAAAAGTTATGAAACATTACATGTGAATTTCAACTTATTTATATGAATACATGTGTCTGCTTGCTTGAATTACGCTGCAGTTCAGTTTAAAGGAACCTTCTTTTGTAGGAAAAATTCAGCACAAGAGCTGCAGTAACCCTTGAAGGTTATTATGGCACACAGCAGAGCGTGCAAGGAATGGTATGAATAAGACATACTGAAATTCTAATATTTTATAATATATATTTAATGAGTAAACTTTATACATTTTTTTATTTGATGATGGTGTAGTTGAACTTAATGGGACCAACCCGTGATGATTACTATGGGAATCAACAGACTCTTCAGGGGCTGGTAAGAAATTGGGATAATTGGGATAATCTCTTTGTTAAATATATTTTACAGTAGAATAATATGAAAACTGTGTTTACATGTGTAGGGGCCAATAAGTTCGATACCAACCAGTCACGATGGTTATTATGGTGCACATCAGGGTATTCCTGGTCTGGTATGGTTCTCACTAAAGCCAAGGATAATTTTCTTTCCCTCATAATGTTTGATGAATTCTTATTTCTTATGCGTTCCAAACGTGCAGGCACAACTAGATTTTTTGCGAACTGGTTTCACATATAGCATTCGGGTTAGTATGGTTCTTCAAACCTTTTTAGTTAGTATTTTCTTTCTGAAGAGCACTTCTATAAATTGCTTCATTGTGGCAGGATGATCCTAATGTGAGAGCAACACAGTTGCATGAGGATCCATCAAGACATGCATGATTGTCATCATTATCCTTTGGAACAAGGTAGTTTATATTTTGAGTCACCCCAATATTTTGTTGTGATTAGATGAGTAATTTCATTGAAGACAAATGTTTGAAGTTGTGCTTCAAATTGTTCCTATTATAGGCTGATGAAGCAAGAGCTACTAGATGATTTTCTGGCGTTGAGCATGGGAATACCTCTTGGCCATTTGAGGTTATAGTGGAAAAAACCTCCAAATCCAGTATTTGTAATATAATACTGTTATATTAATAATATAATATAGGATAACTGCAGTTAACATCTATTATAAATATTAATAGATATTGTAAGGCTTTAGCGATCAACCTCATTTGGAGATTGTTGTATTATATACTTATTCTTTAGGCTACTTGAGAAATTGTAATTATCAAATATTTGTTAGGAATGAAGTATTTCGCATGCTTATTTCCTTTAATGCAAATGGTACAATCTTACACTTCTAATTTTTTTTTCTCCTTTTGTCCATATCTTCTGTATGTACAAGTGTCAAATTACAACTTTTTCCCATTGAAACATCTTTGTGCGGATGAATATTGGAAAATAGTATTGGAAAAGATGATATAATAGACTTTTCTCATTCTAATGCATAAAAAGTAAAAGTAACAGTAATATTAGACAGTTTTGGATATGTAAATCTGCAACAGAGATCATATCCTGCAACAAGGAATGTCTTATTTATGATAAAATCTGAAAGTTTTTTTTTTTCTCATTTCGGATGTGAAAATCCAGAAAAGTTGACAAGGACAATTTAAGTTTTTTTTTAAAAAAAAAGGTGCACGTCACAATTGATTTGGTGCAGGGAGAATTAGCCTTCACTTTGTCACAATTGATTTGGTGCAGGGAGAATTAGTCTTCACTTTGTCACAATTGATTTGGTGCAGGGAGAATTAGTCTTCACTCTGTCTAGGAAACATGCACAAACATGAAAGTGAAGCAAAGAAAATAAGGCCACAATGCACATAAACTAAATGACGCCTTAGATTTTGAGGTTTTTTAGAAAATACTGTAATTTTTGTCTAATTTATAGATTTGGCTATGCTTTTAAAAAAATATTATAGTTTCTTAGATAGGTTGTCATTAACAACTTTATTATAAAAATAGTCATGAAAATTTTGATTTTTTTTTTTCTTAAAATTGAACGGATTTCAGCTTTTAGAAAATAATTAAAGGAATCACTTTTTTTAATTTTTTACTTTTGTATTTTTTATTATTTATGTATTTAGAAACTATTTTTTTTATGTAATTGACTCAAAATTTATTATTTTTTTAATTATAATACTGTTATTTTATATTTTTTAAAATTCTATTTAGTTTTTTTTATCTCAATATACGGTTATTCTAGAGTTTGTGGTTATTCTAGGAGTTTGTGCAATTCAAAAGATTAAATAAAAATTGAAATAAATTGTCATAAATATTTAAAATTATATATTTGTTTAAATAACGTTAAAGCGTAGATGGTAGTTTAAAATATTTAATTGAAAATATTGGATAAATTAATTACTAATATTTATAAATTAAAATTATTTAAATCATTAATTAAATTATGGACTTAACTTAGTACATTTGATTGATTTAATTATTGATATAAAATTATTTGAACTATATATTTATTATTCTGTCATGTAAATTAAATGTGGAAAAAAATTAAAATAAATTATGGTAGAATGTTATTTGTTAAATAAATTCAAATATTACAATATATACATAATCTATTATTTATATGAATAATTACTATAATTATAACTTTTATTTTTATATAGTAAATACTTGTTCGGTTTGTTTAGAATAAATTTATTCATTTTATTGTGAAGGAAAGTTACTTAACTCTCCTTTCTTGTTATATTTGGATATTAAGATTGATAATGAAATTTGAAATTGTATATGAAGATTAATAATTCTAATTTAGAAGTGCATAAATTAAACTTCATAAGCTTTAAAAATGGTTTTGAGCTTTAGATAAAGTCAACAAATGTGACAATTTGTAAATGGCAAGAGAAAGAAACAAATGTAAATGTAATACGAGAGTAAAGAAGTTAAAGTGCTTGAGATTTCTTACAAACCAATCCTTTTACTTTAGTCTATAATTCAATGTTCGTCAATCTTGTTGGAGATTTGATAGCTCTTGAGCATTAAACTTAAAATTTTCTCTATCATAACTTTTGGATGTGACATGCTCATTCATTGTTGGTTTTGTTTGAGTAAGATGCTTATTTATTTAGCATACTCATTACATGCTCTTAACATACACTTTGTTTTGATGCATCTCTGAACAAATTATATAGTTTGGTTCTTTCAAATGTTGTTTTGACAATGGTAGCAATGAGTAATACTCTTAGTCCCTTCAAAAAATAATTCATGCACTCTGTAAGATTGATTGTCATTTATTCATATCTTCTACCTTTGTCATAAGCTTGAGTTCACTTTTTCAATGACATTTGATCTAACCAAACAACTTGTCTAAACTCTGACTATATAACACTTAATTTAGCTTGAACCATGGGTTGCTTTTTTTTTTAGTATATGTAATAAAAAAGTAAATTATTTTATAAAATGTGATGAAATTATGTTAAAAAGTTTATGGAGGTGGAAATTTATAAATACCTATGTTAATTACTTGTCTCTTCTACTCTACATTTTTAATGTTTTGTTGAAGTTTAAGTCAATTTGTCTAATGTAAGATACACTTCTAAGTGTCATAAAAGCCACGAGTCATCTAAGGGAACATGTTAACAACAACCACAACCTAACATATGAACAACCTTAGGTTTATATGCCAACAAGACATAAGCGTATTCAACTTCAATACTCCACAACTATTCCAATTCAACATGTCCAACAAGAAGACAAAGCCATTCAACACCTAGTCATGAAGAGGAAACATCACCCATCAAGTGTCCAGTTGAGACAACAACTTCTAGCTAGAGCACCTTTGTAATTCCAAATTTCAACCAAACACATAGATACCCGCCAACCTCAAAATAATTTGATACCTTTACCCATACCTATAATCACAAATCAAGATGAAGTACAAAGTCATCTCACTATACCCATCTATAACTTCATCATATTCCTTCCACTCCACTTGAAACAATCACCTAAAATATGAAATAGAATATCAATCCCAAATCTGTGAGGAAGAGAAAGGGTATAAGAAGACACAACACACTCACACTAGGAGGGGCTCGAGACCTAGCGTTGTCGTCTTTCTTTTTATGTTTCTACTCTTCTTCTTTGTATTTTTTTTTCATGCCATTCACATGGAACACTGAAATTTTTTGGGTTAATTAATTTGTGATTTCACATTGAATTCTAAGGTTTTTTTGTAATTTAGTTTTGTTCTTCAATTTCTGTAACAGATTGTGCTAGATGATCTAGTCTTTTGAATTCTATTGGAATTATTTTTGAACGTTTATTGATAATTCAATTATGTTATCTAGTTTGAATTCTTATTTAGCTTGCTTTATTTTGAACAATCTCTTGTTTGCTTAATTCAAGAGGTGTGGAGACAAGTGAGGAACTAATGGACGCTTGTTTTGTTAATTAGACTTTGTTGAATATTATTAATGCTTGTTTGGTTAAATTAAACCTTTTTTGAAAATTGGATGGATGATAATCATATGACAACTGATGAAGAATTCAATGATGAATGAACTCGAGAATCTATCAGCTTTCTAATTTATTTTATTCTTATTCCTTTTAACTGCTCAACATCAACAACCCATTTTTATTCACTACTTTTTCTAATTAACATTTTCTATAGACGATATATGAATTATGTTTAACTGAGATTATAATTGAATTCGTTGGAAGATGACTTGGGTTGGCTAATTCTATTTATACTTAATTATGTTGACTTTTCATGTAGTAGACGATATACATTGTGTACTAGACAATCCAAAAATATTGCTAAATGGTGTACTTCCACACTTTTTTATTTGATTGAAAATAACATTGATCAGATGAAGGATGGTCACTTGAGATACAACAAATTCAAGATAATAAGTCCAAGTAGAAGAGGTTTCACTCTCTTAACAAAAACTTATTAGGTTTTCATTTATTCTAAATGTCTTGTTTATATGGCATTTGGCCAAGAGTTATCTAAGTACTTCATTATTCTTCTACACTACAAACAAGGTTGGTTATCCTAAACTTAACCTAATCGAGAGCCAAACAAAGAATTTCAGCTCGAAGTTAAACTAAAACACTTTTAAACTAGGATTTTGTTACATGTTAGGTTATGATTATAAGTCATAATCAACTCTCTAGCCTTGTAGAGTTCTTCCTCCAAATCTTTAGCTTGAGTTCGAGCCATGACTTCTACTGAAAGTCCCCCTTAAAACTTAGATTATTTCTTTTCTAGCCTTAGACTTCTCTTGGCCCTATTGAGTAAGGTCATTTTATTGATTATTTTTATGATTTATATATCATATAAACTCAACTACTTTGGAAAGGCTATATAATGAAGGACATAAAACTATAATGTTTCTCAAAAGTTTTTACTACTGAGATTTCACTGAGGTATTATAATTAGGAAGCCTAATAACAAGAAAAATGGTTCCTTGTATGAAAATGTATCAAATAGCTAACATTACTAAAATAGAGTAACTAAAAGAAGCATCCATTAATGCTCATATCTACAAATTTGTCCTTACAGGTACAAAATGTCAAAATGAAGCTGATGCACTTCGATGAATACGATATCTTGGTTTTTGAGGTGGCACACTTGATAATATGTTCTCTACCTCCTGAAAATCAAAGAGAAAAATTACTAAATCAATCCAACAAAAAATGACAAAATGATAGATGACTAAAATATGACAAGATTGTGATAATTCTTCTAAGTTCATTGATTAATGCAATAATACTTGTCTTTGATCTTTACTAAAAAAACAAACTTAATAAACTTCTTCCTTGTTGCCAAAGGAATATTTTTTTTCTCAAAGTATAGTTTTATCAAGATACAAATACTCATTGAAACAATATATATACTATTTAGAAAGTTATTAAAATTGGAAAAAAAGTGGAAAGAAAACAACTTGATGAATAGAGAAAGAAACTTACCAAAGTCATAAAATCACAATATAATTTCTTTCTAAACATGATCAAGACTAAGAATAACAAACTAAAGGAAAAAAAAAAATCCATCCATTATTTGATTGCTTCATCTTCACCATTAAGAACATCAACATAACAATTTTGAAAATAATAATGACATCCAACATCAAATAAGAGTTTTATTCAATATTTAAAATATTGACCATTGTAGTTTAATCAGAAGAGGTGACTGTAAAAATTGTTTCGAAAGGATTTTTTGTTCCAACTAAGATTATCCAAATTTATTTGGTAAATGTTTTAACTCAATAAAAAAGAGACAATACACTCAATATACTACAAGTTATATTCATCACTTTGAATTAATATAAGTAAAAAAAAATGAACTTTGAAGCAGAAATCAAACCTTTTGCCTCCTCAGCTTTGCATTTTCTTCTTCTAGACGCAATACTTTATGCTCTAATTCAATTGTGTAAGCCTGCTTATTATTATGACTTGGGTTAGGAAATTTCACTAAAATACTATAACATAGCATTAGAAAAAGAGAACACTCACTTGTTTCCTTGCTCTAGAACGTGCAGCAGATTCTCGATTCTTGATCATCCTTTTTTGTCTCCTATCAAAGGTCTTGTCTACAATATCTTCTGATGTGCCTCGTTTTCGACCATGTCTCCTAGTATTTGTCAAGCTTCCCATAACATGTGAAGACAATGCCACCTCACCATCTGATGTAACATTACCTTGTGTGTGTAATGACTGTGTTATGTTCTGACTAGTCATGTAAATTCCCATTAAACCTTGTTGTGAAAGTTGGTATTGTGCTTGTGGATACTGCATCCAAGGACCATGTTGAGGAAATTGTGGTGTAACCACATTTGGATCAACAACTGCAGTAGAAGATGGTTCAACAACAACTCCTGCTTTCACCAAGAAATCCTCCAATGTCATCTCTCCCAATGTAGGTTGTGTTTCTTGACACTTATTCTGCTTACTGTCTTTGCTTCCTTGTATGTCTCTCCAAACCTCATCAACTGTTTTCTTACTTAGAGAACTAGTTAAGGAAAAACTAGCCACAATAGTAGATTGGTTTGCTTCAGCAGTGTTCACAATTTTTAGAAGCTCATCAATGTTCATGCTACTCAGTGGTTTTCCTGTGTCACCTAATTGATTCTGAACTTCATTGAGTGTGAGACCATACAAGGAATTTTGTCGCACCAAAGAGTGGTGTAGTGAATGTTTTTCATTATTATCACCACCACCTTGAGACCCCATAATTTGGATCTCAAAAACCAATTGTCAAAGTTAATAATTCACTCCTAATTTACCAACTTTCACCATTAGAAGGGTAAGGGCAACAAATACAAATCTTCAATCATGAGCACCTTATAAACTTAACCTGACAAACACAAAATATAAAATCACCATCTTTATGTTGATCAACTTAAAAGTTCATATTTTATCATACAAATATCAAAATTCCCTAAAGAATAAAAAATCTTGATCTAAATGCTCTTCAATTCCTTTAAAAATCTAGCATATATGTTTGAATTGATTGACTATAAACTTTCAATCTTCATAACATATGGAATAAAAAAATAACACTTTTGTCAGTTTTGCTTTTTCTTCATTGGAAAGAAGTTGAAATTGTTTTGCAGAACATACATTCAAACAATGCTTCAAACCATGTGTTGTGTTGAGACATCAATCTATTCAAACATCAATATGAAAATTTAATGTAGTAGTAGATTTTTACATTTTGTAAGATTTTTCCATGAAATTTTACGTAGTTCACTTAAAAGTTTACACGAAAGATTTATTTCTTATAGATCTTTGTGAAACGTATTAAGAATAAAAATTTCTATTGTGAGTAAACATCAAAAAACAATGAGATCATACATCAAATGATAAAAGATTTTTGTTTTATCACTGTTGTAACAATTGGTTTTTAATTTGGGGACAAAATAACAAAATCCACACGGATGAAAAGATTGAGCAGTAATGTTGTTTCATCCCAATGATTCTGAAATTTAAAGGGTTCAAACCAATTCAAGAAGAATAAAACCCATAATTTAACAATATTTTCAATAAAAAAAATGAAAACATTGATATGATATCAAAATGACAACTATTATCAAAGAATACGATGAAATTAGGATCACAACCTCAATTTTTAATACAATCCAAATTATACATCTTCTTTGTTAATGTTGAATCAAACCACATTTTCAAACCTCACCCCTTACATAAACACTTAGAAATTTAATCAAAATTCTCACATAAGAAAAACAAAAACATATTGTGTTTCTCTCCCTATTCCTATAAACATAAAAGAAGCATTAAGAGCATTGATTCTTTAAATCCATGTTCAAATACATATACTTCAAATAAATTCCCATTGAAACCCTAAACCCCACATTCAAAATGATAAAGGCCCTTTGAAAAATCCACTCCAAAACCCTCTACACTCATCTTCTTAAAATAAAAAGTGAAAAATAAATAAGAATAAAATAGGCAAGGAAAGATTAAACAAGAAACAAAAAAGGGTTATAGAATTAAAAACAAAAACATACAAAGAATAATGATTTGCATGCAACCAATTCAATGGCAGAATGAGATCAAACCCAACCCAATTCATTTATCAGTGACAAGTTCCAATTTTAACATCACAGGAGAAGAAAACCATTGAAGGGTGTTGAGAAAAAGGAAGAAAAATAAAAAAGTAGAATGAAAAGTTTACCTTCTGCATAAGAGAGATCTGATGAATGGAGAAGGAAATGAATTTGAGATTTGAGAGTTTCTGAAAAACACAAAGCTCAACAATGCAATGTGTGTTGTGAGTGTATCTATACATTTATATTTATATATAACATTGTTGATGTTCTAATGTGGTCGGAAAAAGACAATGACAATAACAGTTAAATGTGAGTGAAGATTTTTCTTCTGTTCACACTTTACGTAAAACAATGTTCTGTTTCATTATTACTTGTTTGTCTGGCACAAAATTGCATGCATCTACCTTCCTCTAATAAACCATGAACTTTGATTATTTATCTTTAGAAAAAACATATTAATATATTTGTATTAATTATATGTGTATTAGTTATTAGTATATTATTAATGTTAATAAATATGCATGTATTTTTAAACTAAGAAAACAAAACTTAGAGATTATTTAATAAAAATATTTATTATATTAAAACTCGTTTTTATGCAATAAAAAATATTATATAGTTTTAAACTTGTTCATATTAATATAAAGAAAAAGTCATAAATTTAGTAAATTAAATATCTTTTTTCTATTTTCTTAAAATGAATTGAAATTATAAAGTTGTGTGGTTTTATATTCTATTTTTTTTTCTCATATTCCTTCAATCAGTGAGCACATTCTACCCTTAAGACCTTCAATTATATTTGATCTCTTAAATTGTTTTTTCTCAATTGATAGTGATAATTTTTTTTTCTCAATTAACATCGGTTAATATTGTTTTCATTTTATGTTAACCTAACTATTTAGGCTAACATATATTGGTTAATAACAAATTCTTACACTTATAACAAAATATTCATAATAATGTAAATAAAAAATAATTCCTATTAACATCAATAAAAATTTAAGTCGACATAAATAAAAAAGTAGTCCTTCAAACATTTGTCAGAAAATTCTAACTAATGTTAATCGAGAAATAATCTCAACTTAGGTTGTAAAAAAAAACTCTAATTCGCATTGATTACAAAACATAACTCACATTAAAAATAACGTTGGTTGAGATAAATTGAAACAAAATGTTTAATATAAATCAAAACCGTCATTAATATTGACTTGAAAACTTTGATTAACATTGATTGGAAAATAACTATGACTTAATTTAATTTTGGAAAGTGTCTAGATTGCGGTAGTAAGTGATATTTGGAAACATAAGAATAAACACATTTTTAAAGGTAGAGTGATTAATCATAATGAATTTTTCTCTATGACTCAATTAAAGGTTGATCCTCGGTAAGCTCTAAAGTCTCTTTTGCTTGTTTTTCCTTTTTTGTCAGGTGTCTGAATCCCCTGATTTGTATGTATTCGATTAAATATAAGTGATTTATTTAGGTTGGTCATACTGTGTTCTAGTAGAGGCAAGCTTCTAGAAGGAAGAATTGTTCGTTTCTGTGCGATTTTGTACATTAGTTAGATCACCCTTAAAGTGATTCTTAATTATTTATTTTTTATTGTTGATAAAAAAAATTATAACTTAATATCACCAATAAAATAACTTTGATGGTATCGACCGTAAAATAAATAACCTTGATCGATATTTATTAAAAAATAATATTAAGATGATAAGAAACAAGTCTCAACCAAGCCAACAATGTATTGATTTTAGTATAAAGCTAAAGACACATAGACGGAAAATTAAGTTGATAAGGAAATAGAGGAGAAAAAACATAAATTTAAGAATATGAAAAATTTCAAATTCTTACTTATAGGTAAATTTTAAAATTGTCTAATTTTAAGTAATTTAATTACTGATAAAAATTTAAAATTTCAATTTTATGTAAGAATGAATTATCCTCTTATAATTTTTTTTGTTTAAATAGACTATTAAAGTTCTATATCTTACGTGAAACCATTTTATTAAAATTGTCTAATTTTTTAAATAAATATATTATTTTGACCCAAAAAAAAGTAATTAATTTGAAGGTAAATTAAAAAATTATAATTAATGCTTGCAAGATAAAATTATCAATCAATTTGGATTTTTTTTACATATTAAAACTACAATTATTAGATGACTTATGAAGTATGGTTTTCTTCAATAAATTTTAATAAATAGAAAATGAAGTTTTAGAAGAAAAAATTGTATTAGTAGCCTTATCCTTGATATTAACATTATATTTGTATTAGTTGATTTATTATTTAAAAAAAAGTAAAAATGAGATCAATTAATAACAAAGTGGAAAAAATAAATTGACAGCCAATTTTTTCAAAACAGTCAAATAACAACTAACTTTTAATAATAAAATGTTAATAGAAGAAATTTAATTAAAATATATAAATAAAGTTATTGAATAAAAAGTAATAAAAATAATTATAGGATGCACTAAAAAAAATATTAAATAGAAACTAATTTTAAAGACTAATATGACTAAATTTTATATTTTAGAGTTGGTAACCCAGAGAATGATTATAGTAGTACTTATGTGACTTGTTTAATTGACAGAAGACAACATTTAGTTGATACCATATATTGTAAATAATGTGGGGTAGGTCGTGAGGATTGATTCGTGAGGATTCATTCATAATAAAAAAAAATGCGAGCGGACTCACTATTTTAGTCTATGGACCGGTTTAGGCTCATTCGATATAATCCATAACTCATGCAAGCTAAGAACGAGACAGGACAGACCAGTCCATAAACCCGCATAATAATAAAAAACGGTATTGTTTCTACACTCCATCAGTTTCAAAAATCGAATTCCAAAAGCCAAAATAGTTGTTTTAGATTTCGAAATGTAAAATAGTAGTTCTGGAAATGATATTTTGATTTTTTTTTCTCTCCTAAATTTTCATTTTTAGAATTGACTTTTATGTTATGGAAATTAAATTTTGAAATTGATGAGGTGGAGGAAGAAACATTATAATAATAATAAAAAAATACAAATCACATTTTGCAGGCGAATGTTGGACAGTAAGTCTTAGTAGCCACCCAAGTTTCATTAACACAATCTACTGAATTGTCTAATCCGTAAACGAAATTTCAGAAATCGTGAATGAGAACATAAAATAGGGTAGAAAAGATTACAAAATAAACATAACATAAATTTACATGGTTCGATTATAATCTGTCTACCTCCATGGCAAAGTTCATAATGATAATTTTTTAAAATTGTAACTCTCAACTCTTACATTATATATAGTAACGGTCAAATTCAAGTTCCTAAGTACAAGACAAAAAATAACTGCCTTACAACTTTTCACTACTGAGTGTTTCTTATACAAACCAAACCACATGTACAAAACAATTCAATTCCAAAATAACACGAGACGCCAACAATTATAAGAAAATTAAATAGATGGATAGATAATCTAATAAAAGTGATTTTTCACCAATGCAAATATCCATCAAACAATCTCGAACCCCTTTAGAATCAAATACCCTAAACCCTAAATCTTAAATCCTAAATGTTGGAGATCTCACACCGACTAGAGATTAGGACATTTCATCGTATAAGTGGGTGCAACCCTCACCCTATGAACCGGTTTTATGAGGTTGAGTTAGGCTTAAAGCCCACTTCTTAACATGGTATCAGAGCCATTTCGAACCTATCCTAACAAGTATTTGTTGGGTTTATCAGGTCACTCGCTATCGGACCGTTATCGGACAATCCATAAAATATATATCCACGTACGAGTTGGTAGCCTCGACGTGAGGGGTGTGTGTTGGAGATCCCACATCGACTAGAGATTAGAACATTTCATCTTGAGTTAGGCTTAAAGTCCACTTCTTAACACTAAACTTAGATTTTATCTAAAACATTTTTCACATTTATTTATAACTTATTTTAACTTTTTTTTATATAACATGAATACTTGTGTAAGGGTTTAGAAGAGGTTGTGTACACTTTATTTGAACTTATTTTTCTCATGGTTACATGATACGCAAAAGTGATGCAAAAACATTCCCTGCCAAATATCAAATTCTTCCACCAAATAATTTTTCTATTGACTTCACAATTTATGTATTTGTTCATTATTTATGATTTCACATATAGTTGTGTATTAACTCAATATTTCATATGTTGTTAAGAGGACAAAATATTTATTTTTATAATTTTTTCTATACTAATTCTTTTAGAACTTTAATATAAATTTTAATATTATTTTACTTTTTTTCTTATTTATTTTCACTCTACTTAATTTACTTAATATTATGGAGCTATTTTTATGAAATGCACAAAAGCCTTTGTTTATTTGACATTGGCAATTTGACTCGTCTTTCTCTCTTTCATGGGTTCGCTCGAAACCCCAACCGGTTCCGGTCCTTCCGCCGGCAACGGCAAATCCACCTCCGTCGACGCCGCGGAGGCGCCGCCGGAGCCCGACATGTCGAAGCGGCGGAGATCGTCTGTGCTGCCCCTGGAAGTCGGCACTCGTGTCATGTGCCGGTGGAGGGACAGCAAGTACCATCCCGTAAAGGTCATCGAACGCCGCAAGGTTCCCAACGCTATCCCCGGCGATTACGAGTATTACGTCCATTACACCGAGTGTAGGACACTTTGTCCTTCGATCTTTGTTCTTTATCTCAATTTTGATGAATAGAGTGAACGGTTATGGTTTCGGTTTCGAGGGTTGATTGCTTGGTTGGGCTGTGTGTTGATTTAGGGCTTTTTTGGATTCAATTTGATTTGATTTCGCGTTTTTTTGTTAATGATGACTGTATTGTCGTGGCTTTGATTGTAATTGATGTCTTATTACTAACACGGTTCATTGCGAGTATGATGTAAATACTGGTGAACCTGGATTGTTATGAAGTATTATTTATGAATTTGTCAGCGGCGAGAGTTAGGATTATTGTTATTTGAGGTTTTGTTTTACAGAACGAACAGTTGCAAGTTGATGAGAAAGGAATTATTTGTGTGTGTGTGTGTGGTTTTTTTCACAATCAGGGGTGAGCAGGTAAGCCATAACTGGTTTTTGGGAAACGAAGTGTGATAAAATTAGGATGTTAATAGCTCTGCTATAGTAGCGTAGTGTTGTGGAGCGGGCCCACCAACTGTAGGGTTTCCCGTAGCGGAGTGGTTTGGTGTAGTTGCTGTAGCAGACTTAATAGCGGGCTGAATGGTGGCAGAAGCGCCACTATGTGTTGATTCCTAAAACATGCTATGAAGAGAGGCATTGGGACATTTTGGTTCATAATTTTGGACTTTCAATTTCAATTATACAAATGAAATCTACAACTGTAATAGCAGTGAAAATGGTAAAAGAAGGAAATTAAATTTTGAAGAAGATGATTGATAATTGAGGGTTCCTATCTAGGAAACTTGTATTTAACTTTGGTTGGTACTTGTTTGTTTTGTTTAGGACACCTATGGATTGTCATTAATCTTGATTGATTTTTATCATTCTTGAGAATTGAAGATACGTGCTATATAAAGTTTCAAAATAGCAGCTATCCTATAATAGTGTTTTTTGGGGCTGGTTGCTATATGCTGCTACCTGAAATTTAAAACAACGCTAGGCAGGGATGATGATATGATGGTCACTGCTTAGTCTTATTGTAATTTTATTTTACTTTTTTCTTTGGCAGTCAATAGAAGGCTTGACGAGTGGGTTAAGCTTGATCAGCTAGATCTTGATTCAGTGGAGGCGGTTGTCGATGAGAAAGTGGAGGAGAAGGTAATGAATATTTACTCCAATCTGTATAGGAAGCATTTGTTAGACCTCGTCAATTTATTTTTTTGAAGAAGGTTATGGGGATTTCCTGAGGAAAAAGTGATAATGTAGTGGAGAAATCTGTTTATTGTATACAAATACAAACACAAATTCATCTTTTCCTACTTGATAGGATTAGTAACAAGGAACAAATGATGCCATTGAATTATATTTAAATTCATGGTTTTACAATATTTGAAACAGACATTTTCTTTTCTGTGGATCTCCTTTTGTTGGGACCTGGTGGTAGCAGAAGAATAGATCTGGTATCATCATAACAAGTTGTAGTCATGTTTATTTTGGTTTCTGGAATTTAATATACATTTGTTGTCACTTGTACTGGCCATTCTTCAATTTAATATCTTGAATGGTGTTTGCTTTCTTGGTTATGTCCACCTCTTATTTCAAAATTTGGTCTCTTGTGACTGAATTCATTTAAAAACTTGCAAATATGGTTTTTTAGGGGGCGTCTGGCTTGAAGATGACACGCCATCAAAAGAGGAAGATTGACGAGACACATGTAGAGGTAGAGTTATTACTTTTTCAGTTAGAATTTCAAAATAAGCTGTTAGACACAAATACACACCACAAAACGCATGTTATACTTTTTCTCCTTTTCATGCATATGCTTCAACAGTGAGTAGGTGCTATTTTGGCATAAAATAAATTGAATGCTTTAAGTTGTTAATTTTTCACTGGCACAACTCTTTGTTCATACTGTTCTTATTGAATATCTTATCAATATTTGAGTGTTATTCAAAATGATGTATAACAGTGTGTTTGGATTAGCTGTAAAAAGTATATTAAATATACAATTAATTATTGTTATGATTGATTATATAGAATCAGTTTTTTTGAGGATATGTAACGTGAACAATGATTTTAGATTCTATTTTGTTTGGATTGTATAAAAGAATGACTTTTTCTGTAGTAACATTACAATAAGGGTATTGAATTGTTTGGTTGTATTGTATTTGAGATTATAAATTCTTGGGGATAAAGTGAGAAAACAGAAATTAGCTGCCTAGAAAATAAGCTGGTATAGGTTTTTAATCATAAGCTCCAATTCTTTTTCTTTTCTTTTTTTTACTTATTTTGAAAAAGCTATTTCCTTTGTAAAAAAATTGAACATCATAAGCTCAATTTCTAACAACTTTCAAACATGTATATGATATATGGGTATTGGATAATGGATCTAAGTTTACTAATTTTTTTTCATGAAAAAGCCTGTTTGTCAAAAAAATTTAGAGCTGCCCCTAAATTGCAAACACTCTTAGACACCTCGTGCATAGGTGCTTCAAAAACACTATCCTTGTTTGCATGAGTAGCTTTAACAGTAAGATTGAAGTTGCATGAAACATGTAATCGTGAATTTGTGATATTATTATGTTGGAGCTGGATGTTGATCATTGCTTTCTTGTGCGTTTTAGTTGAAACCAGTATATTCTGCTGGCTGGTCAGTTTGTTCCAGCTTCAACTCTCAATTTGTTATTTGTATTTTAAATTTATATACGTGTTATTAAATTATAGGGACATGAGGAACTTGATGCTGCCAGTTTGCGAGAACACGAGGAATTTACAAAAGTGAAAAATATAGCTACTATTGAACTTGGAAGATATGAGATTGAGACATGGTACTTCTCCCCATTCCCACCAGAATACAATGACTGTTTGAGGCTGTACTTTTGTGAGTTTTGCCTCAATTTCATGAAGCGCAAAGAACAG
>Ga0123342_1001342_pt1 | contig 41361 bp, 16 predicted proteins | sample Turbeawhitnodule_FD_89960 | JGI IMG/M metagenome (GOLD analysis project Ga0123342, IMG submission 89960) | Root nodule microbial communities of legume samples collected from Mexico - Turtle bean Mexico white nodule | ecosystem: Host-associated > Plants > Roots > Nodule | place: Mexico: Nepantla...
AATTGGTTCAATGCGAACTTAGTCTGGAAAGTGGGATCTGGGGAGAAAATCAAATTTTGGGAAGATGAATGGTTAGATATTGGTCAACTCAAAGAGAGATTTGAAAGATTATATAATAACTCAAAGTTGAAGGATAAGACCATAGATAGATGTGGAAGATGGACTACAGAAGGATGGGTGTGGGAATTTAGATGGAGAAGAGAGTGGTTTGAGTGGGAAAAAATAATGGTAGAGGATTTTATGACAATAATATCACAGGTGTCATTACACCAAGGCACAGAGGACAAAAGGTTTTTGAATGACCCTCCATCATACTCGTTTTCAGTAAAATCAGCTTATAATAAGATAGCAAATCACACAACTGGGAGGGGGTTGGAGGTGTTTGAACATCTTTGGGAATTAAAGGTTATGCCCTCAGGCCTGTTTTATGTGTGGAGGGCTTTTTCGAATAGAATCGCGACTAAACAGAATTTGCAGAGAAGGGGTGTTGTAATGGGGGATACTTTATGTGTTTTATGTGGGAATGAGGAGGAGACAACTTCACACATCCTAGTTTTATGTGAGGAATCAATTAAAGTTTGGAATATGTGCCTCAGTTGGTTGGGGATTAGTTCGGTGAACCACAATGAATTGATTTGTCATTTCGAACAATTTTCATGCTTATGCTTAAATAAAGAAGGCAACAGATTATGGAAAAGCATGTGGGTTTCAGTTGTGTGGTGTATATGGAAGCATATAAACAGGGTTATTTTTAACCAAGGGAAGGTAGATGCAGAGAAAATCTTTACTTTGGCACAAGTACAATCCTGGGTTTGAATGAAACATAAAGAAAGGAAAGTGAATTTCTCTTATTCTGAATAGATTTTATCACCCCTAACCTGTATTAATATGGTAACAAAGTAAGTTCAACTTGTTGCAATCTGTGTAACTATTTCATACTCTATTTACAAAGCATGAAAGGTTGGATGGTACTAAGAACTGTGTTTGATTTGTATATCCATGGTTATGGAACATTCTATTTTTATGTCACTTAAGTGGAGTAGAAGGTAGTTGCTTTGTGTTGCAGGTAAACAGGATGAGGAGATGTCAATAATAAGTAGCAGAGGACAGAGAAGTTGTTGTAGTTGGAAGGGTGAGGTTCAATATTCAGTTGTGGTGCTGTGATGAATATATTTGGAATTTTTGCAGGGAGGAGTAAGAAGTGTTGTTTAACGAGCAAAAAGCTAGTATTGGTAAGAAATTCTTGCAGACAACATAGTAAGAGGAAGAAAACAAGATGTTAAGAAAGTGAGAGAGCTGAACCCAATAAGTAAGATAAAAGGCATCTTTGTCTAGATGGAATTCGGCTTGGATATTTTGAGGAGCAAGGATTATTGAGGGGTGCAAGGTTCACCTTTTCAACAAAAAGTGATAGAGAAGATGGCAGTCATTAATGAACAACTGGGTAGAAGGTACCCATTCGTGATAATTTATCTAAGAAAGTGGGGGAAGGGTAAGATGAAAGGTACGTGAAGAGAAAGAAAAGGTTATAATTAGAAAGCGTAACAATTAGCCAAAATGTGACAACGGTGAAGGAGTTTTCTGTTGTGGGAGTACGTGAAGCATGCTGGTATGAGGAAACAAATTCTGCAGATTTGTTGCTATCTTAGAGAGGTGGATCAACACTTGTAAAGGGAAACAAACTTTTTAATGTAATTTCTATTAAGTCATGAACAATTAGTATAATATAGCAATCTGATCAAGATGCAAGAATAGGTAGAGAGTAGGTTGTATAAGGGTTGGGACACCCCTGAAGTGTTCCTTTTATTTTTTAATTTAATTAATTATTTGCTGAAAAAAATGACCTAAAACTAGACTTAGAGTAGAGCCAAGACCAAACCTTGACTTTTAGTATATATTTAGAATTATTTAGAATCCAATCTAATATATATTCTCTCTATCTTTCTTGTATAGGTAGTATTTACATTTATATTTAAATCTATACCGTTTATCTTTTTTTCTTCTTAGTATTTGGAGTACTTGTGAACACTTTGCTACTTCATGACTTCATTATCCTTCAATGTTAGTAATTCTATAATTCTTAGACTCAACTCTACAGCCTACCTATTATGGCGTGAACAAGCCTTAATCCCAAAAGACAATCAAGAGACTTGATCGGTCACATGACAAATGATGATTTATTCCCCACCCATGCACTAAACCAAATCCCAATAACATAACAAACTCAAAAACTTTGTCACAAAATTAACAAAAAGATTCATTAGTTGGAAAAAGGAATATCGTCTTTCTCGAGAGTTGATAATTGGAACACTATCTAAATAAGTATGAACAGAAAATATATTTTTATTTCTACTGTTTTGCAAAAGAAGAGTACAATATTACTATATAGTCTCACAATATACTTTTCAAATTCATGTGTTATCTAATAATATACTATACTATAAATTACATTTAAAGTCATACTATAAATGATATTCAAAATCAGAATAAAAGATAATAATTATTGGTTATTCAAATCTCCATGGATTTGAGTTTAATGTTTAACAAATTTCTTCCTTAAACTCAAACTTTTCCTATTTTTTATTCCAATCATCTCCTTCAAGTTTTCAAACAAAGTTGTTGGTAGAGTCTTTGTCAAAAAGTCTGTTACTTGGTCACTACTTGCTACATGCATTATTTGTACTTCTCCATTCTTCACATGTTCCCTAATAAAATGAAAATGAGCATCAATATGTTTACTCCTCTCATGATGAACCAAATTGTTTTGTCAATTCAATAGTTGATCTGTTGTCGACTCATATTTTGGTTACCTCAAGTTGCTACAAATTTAACTCACATAATAAATTTCTTAACGAAATCGTGTGACACACACACCAAGATGTTGCAGCATATTTCGCCCCATATGTTGCAAAGTTACGATTGGTTGCTTCTTTGAGAGCCAGGTGAATGTTGTATTCCCATGTAGAACATGTATCCTACTGTACTTTTTCAATCATCTACATCTCCACATCAATCACTATCAGAGTATCCAACCAACTTAAATTCATTTTTCTTTGAGTAGAGTAGCCCAAGTGATTTTTTTTCCTCTGATGTATCGAAGAATTCTTTTAATAGCTTTTAGGCGCTAACATCTTGGCTCCTGCATGAATCGACTTACTATACCATCTGTCGGCCTTGTACATGTGAAATATTGAAGACTCCTTACTAAACTAAGGTATTCACTTGCATTCCCTTGGTCTCCTCCCTCGAATTTAGAGAGTTTCATATCAAGCTCCATTGGCGTTGTTATCGGATTACAATCTTCCATCTTACTTTTCTTCAAGATATCCTTCGCATATGCTTCTTGTGACACAAAAATTCCAAAATATCTTTGTGTAATCTCAAGGCCAAGAAAATATTTCTTCAATCCTAAGTCTGTCATTTCAAACTCTCACTTCATAACTTCTTTAAAATCTGCAGCCATCTTCTGATTACTCCCCGTGAAAATAAGGTCATCAACATAAATAGCAATAAAAAGTAAATTACCTTATTCTTTCTTTATGTACAGTGCATGATCGTAAGGACATTGTAAAAATTAAATTTATTCTTTTTGAAGTATGTATCAATTTGGGTGTTCCAGGCACATGGCACTTGCTTTAACCCGTAGAGTGATTTCTTCAACTTCAATACTTTGTTCTCCTTTCCATATTTCACTTATCCAGGCAACTTCTCTACATAGACATATTCTTTAAGGATTCAATTTAAAAATGCGGATTTCACATCCATTTGATAGATTGGCCACTCAAGTTATGCAGCAAGAGACAAAAGAAGTCAAATTATCTCCATTTTTGCAACTGGAGAAAAAACTTCATCATAATCAATTCTTGTCTTTTGTTTGTAACCTTTTGCATCTAGGCATGCCTTGTTCCTTTAAATCTCCCCTTGGAAGTTCATTTTTTTCTTGTACACCCATTTTACACCTTTGGGTTTATATCCTTTTGAAAACTCTACTATGTCCCACGTTCCATTTCTTTCAAATGCTTTTATCTCTTCATCCATTACATCTTTCCATTTCTTGTTTCTTAATGCTTCCTCAAATGCAATGTTCTCTGAGTCTGCTAATAAGCAAATCAAATGCACTTCATCAATTGAGTTGTAAAGATCTTGTAGGCTCTACATCTTAGGTTGGTGTGGCTCTTCTTCTTATTCATCAGGATTTGGGGAAATTATTGGAGTATTTATTGGTGCAACACTCAATGACTCTTCTTGTTTCTCCTCCATTTGGTTCTTCCAGTCCCATGCACTTTCTTTACTTACTTGTACGTCTTGACTAACAATCACCTTTTTGGCAATTGGATCAAACAACTTCAAATCCTTTGTCTTCTCATCATACCCAATAAACACATATTTCTTACTTTTATCATTAAGTTTGATTCTTATTTGGTCTAGTACATGCGCACTAAACATTTTAAGGTGTGATACAATTGGTTTATGACCAATTGTATGCGAACATCAATTTTGCACATACACAACAAATTGCACTGCTTTCGCCCAAAATTCTTTCGACATGTTTTTGCTCTTCAACATTGATTGAACCATATCAAGTATCATTTGATTTTTCCTTTTCACGACACCATTTTCCTAAGGTGAATATGGTGTAATCTTCTGATACATTGTTCCTCACAATAGTTTGTGGAAGCGGTTGACATGTATTATGTGCTTCACTGTAAAGCCTAGATGTATAAATTGGTTGTCTTTTATCACCTTTTAATTTTTTTAAACACCTGAAATGCTTATGATTTTTCCTTCAAAAAATAAACCTAAGTCTTCCGTGCATAGTTGTGAATGAAAGTAGTGAAATACTTCTTCTCACTAAAAGACTTGGAAGTGATTGGGCCCCATATGTTGGTATGAACAAACTCAAGACATCTCCTTGAATGTAGTCCATGTCCGGTAACCCATGGACCATCTTCTTCTTTGCTAACTCTTTTAGCCCACCATAGTGTAAGTGTCCAAACTGTAAATGTCATATATTTTTAAGTGGAGTTTGAACATCCAATTCTTTGACGTCTCCACATGTGCAAGCACTCTATCATTTTTGTCCTTCAAGTGTAAGATTTAGTCTTTCATGAAAACTAAACATCCTTTCTCCAATAATTGTCCCATACTAAAAATATTACTTTTTATTTCAGGTACATAATAAACGTCCTCCATAGTACCTTTTTCTTCGTTCTTTTGGGAAAACATATTTTCCCTGGCCTTTGACTGTAATCTTTTATCTCTTGTATATCAACAAAGAGGTTTTTGTGCCCACACATATGATTACGAGCACCGATGTCTAGATACCATACCATGTCATTATCCAAAGTGACGTCTTTATTGGCCATTATTAGAATCATTTCATCTTTTCTCTCAAATTCCTCGACTAAATTTTCATTTTCTTCCCCTTTCTTCTCGACATAGCAATCCTTTGCATAGTGTCCATATTTTCCGCAGTTAAAACATTCAACATTTGGATGATTTGAATGACCACCTTTTCCACGATCGCGACCTTTTCCATGCCAGTATTGCAGGCTCATTTGTCCCCTATCTTCATTGTTGTTTCCACGAACACAACCTCCATTGCGGCCAAAACCGCGACCTCCGCGTCCATGTCTTCTTCCTCGATTATGTTGCACGTACATTACATTTTCTTCCTTGATGGTCATCTTTTTTTGTAAGGCTTCCTCCAAGACATCTTATTTCTTTTTCTTCTTTCGTTGTTCATATGCTTTAAGAGAACTTGCGAGATCATCAACGGTCATTTCTCCCAAATTTACTGACTCCTTTATTGCACATATAAAATTTTCAAAATCATCGGTCAATGACCAAATAATTTTCTCCACAACCCTTGCATCTGTGAGAGTTTCTCCATTGCATTTGAGTTTATTAACTACCGTTTGCACACGAGTAATGTAACTAGATACATTTACTGAATCCTTCATTTTCATGGCCTCCAACTCACCTTGTAGAGTTTGAAGGCACATTTGTTTAACTCGGACGACACCCTTGAATACCTTTTCCAAAATGTCCCATGCTTCCTTTGAAGTTGATGCACCAACAATCTTCTCAAAAATTGCCTCATCAACAACTCAATATAACATGTACAAAGTTTCCTTATCTTTCGATCATGTCTCTTTCAATATTTTGTTTTGGGACACTGAGTATCCTCTGGTATTTTCTAGTTCTTCAAAGCCTTCTTAAACCTTAAGGCTTTCATTTGCATGCTCTAATTGTCATAGTTTGTTGTTTTTGTTAATTGGGGCAGTGGCAAATTATTGGTTATATTGGTCACAACTTTGATACCAATTTGTGAACAAATAATATATTTTTAATTTTGTTGTTTTTCAAATGGAGAGTGCAATATCACTATATAGTCTCACAATAGACTTTTCAAATTCACCTATTATCTGATAGCATTTATACTATAAATTACATTTAAAATTATACTATAAATGACATTCAAAACCAAAATTGAAGGTAATAATTATTGGCTATTCAAATTTCCACGGAAAACAAAATTGTTGGCGACTTTGAGTTTAATGCTTAACATGAAGCACTTGCACTCATTGTTGGCTTAGAAATTATCTATGCTATTTGGGAAATACTCATTATTGTTTTATGTATGTAGATGACATTCGAAAGAAAGAAATAATAAGCCTACGGTCTAGAAGCTTAAAATTGAGTTGAACGATGAGTTTGAAATAAAGGACCTTAAAGCTACTAGGAAGATATTGGGGATTAATATCATTAGGCAACATGATTTGAAGTATCTATATGTGTCTTAGGTGATTTATCTCAGAAAAGTTCTTGAGAAATTTTGGTTTGACTACCTTAAAACCTATATTAACAACTCTTGCATCTCACTTTAAGTTGAGTGATGAACAATCTCCTAAGGCGATAGAGAAACAACATTACATGGAAAGTCTTCCACATGCCAATATTTTTTTTTTTTTTATGTACATGATTGTATGAATGTTCCCTAATATAGCCTTTGTTGTGAGCATTGTTAGCATGTTCATGTCAAATCCTGGGTGAGCTCATTAACAAGCTCTTAAGTGGATTCTTTGTTCACTTAAAAGAGTTCTAGTTTATGGTGGAGCTAGATAGTCTGCCAAAGATGCTTCCATAAAAGGATTTGTTGATTCAGACTTTGGTAGGTGTTCGGACACCAGAAAGTCTTTCAACCACTGAAGTATTGCTATCAGTTGGAAGGTTAGATTATAGAAGGTAATGGCTTTATCAACCACTGAAGTAGAGTACATTGTCATTACAGAAGCTGTGAATGAAGCCTTATGGTTGAAGGTTCTAGCCAAGGAGTTGAAGGCGCAAGACCAGATTGTCATCTTCTATTGTGAAGCATCGTGATACAGTTGTCCTAGAATCCATTCTACCATGAAATAAATAAGCACATTAATGTCAAACCGTATTTTGTGAGAGGAGATTGTATGAGAATTTGTGAAGGTGATGAAAACAAATTATAATCCCTCTGATATGATTATGAAGGTTATGTCAGGAAACAAGTTCTTTCATTGCTTGAATTTGATCTAGCTAGTTGGAGACTAAGTCGGTAATGGGCTTAGTGGCAAAAAATAACTCTCGCTCAGAAGATTTGTTTTGAACCATGGTCAAGATTTATGATCAGTAAAAATCTTGCTTAAAGGTTCCTAAAATTCCTGACCATGCTAGACCATCCAGTGTTAGATATACGATTTATAATATTTGGTAGATTGTCTCAATAAATCGTCTAGCCTCTTAGCATCTACTGAGTTATGGATCATCTGGTGAAACCTTCTAAGCGACTGTCTAGTTCAATAATGAGGAACATTGTTCATGTGTCTTCCTTGTTAGACTAAGTGTGTTTCACATGTGTTAGCTATAATATGTAAATAAGACCTTTGTATCTTTAGATGAAGCTTACGTTTGAGTTATACTTTGAGTGAGGGTTTGCTGAGAGAGAAACTATGTAAAGTTGTAATTTTTGCGGTTAGTGTATTCTCATATGGATGTTGATTGAAGTTCATGAATACTTCAATTGAACCACATTAATTTTTGTGTGTGATTCTTTCTTATTCTTTCTCTTATTGTTTACCTTCTACTATTTATTCTACGGATTTCTATATTATCGTTCTTTAAATGTGTGGTACACGATGTATAGTGAATTTGAATGAGTTAATTCCTTACACATGGTCTGTTAAAAAACAACCAATAGTCTTGCTCCAACATTGAAACTATATATAAGACGATTGAAAAGACTACAGGTGAACTCAAATGGTTAACTTTTCACTTGCCTTCTCTCTACTGTTATTTTGTGGCAATATCACTACCCTTCACATGACCATCAGTATAGTCTTCCATGCTCACAACAAACACAAATATACTGAATTATCATTTCATTCACAAACAAGCTCCACTTGTTCATATTGCCACTCATCATATTTTTATCACCGATCAAGTTGTTGAATTATTTACTAACCTTGTGTTCAAGGTTATTCTCATGCATATTTGAAACAAATTTCCTTTATCCTAAGCCTTACTTTGAGGGAGGGTGTTAATACTAATAAATTGTTAATGGATAAAGATTATGATAATTTGTTGAACGATTAAAGTGCTTTAAGCAGCTCAAATCAATCCACCAGATTAACCACATTTTACCAAAATATGATAAGCAAAATTTATTTTATATTTGGAATCTATTAATTTTCAATCATGTAGATTCATTGTATGCTTTATTATATATCTCTATCTTTTATAGGTATTGTTCATGTTTCTTTTTAATTTTTTACTAATGTTCATATTTTTAATAATTTTCTTCTTGTGGACAAAAATATAAAATAGTCAATGTGAAATTCATACATTTTACTTTTTAAGCTTGAGCAATATAATCACGTATGTGACCTAAACACGTCAATACACACAAAATGAGAGCTCAAATTCACAATAATATACATTCATTTCATTTTAAATAAAATATCATACACTACTACAATTAATTTGGTGGGAATAATAAACTAACAAGCAAATTAACTTCTACAACAAGGCATGAGTTGCATGCATTTTTTATCAGATAAATCAAAAGTTAATACCTGCACGAGTGAACAAATTATGAAATAGACGCTTCAAAAGAGAATAATCTGGTCGTTGATCAAATGTCAAAGAGCGGCAATAATGAAAGTAAGAAGCAAATTGCACAGGATAAGACTTGCAAAGTACCTACAAACATAAAATGTAGTAAGTAAACTTATATGCATAACAAAAATTTCAATAGGAAAATATCTCTTAGGATGATGATGACTGAGTTAAACATTGATTAAACCTTGATACCATTCTTTAAAAAAACTAATAGTTTGATTATAAAGTCAAGGATTCAAGTTTTCAAACCCAAGTTACCCATGTTTGTCTAATTTTTATTATCATTTTTCTCTATTTTTTTCACACAATTTGACCCTGCCTTCCATTATTCAACCAAATAAATGAAGAAAAAAAAAAGAGATGAAAAGGAAATTTACACCAAACAAACTCCATTCCAGTTTTAGTAGTAGTTTGTGGACCATAAATGCATCATAAAATTTTCTCATATACAACTTAAGAAAAAGAATCATTCATAGTAAAAGTGAAAATGATCGGTGAACACACCTCAATGGGTGTTGATAACTTCTTTTTGCAAATTTTATCATACTTTTGTTGTTTGGTGGCAGCTTGCAAACCTTGCCATGGAAGACTAAAAAAATTCAAGAACCAAGTAGTCAAGCTATACATAGTTGGAAAACCTAGGCAACTAATAATCACATTTTTTTTATTAAATATAGATTCCTTAAGATTACATTCAATAGGATTACACATACCTTCCTCTTAAAAAGTACATTAAAACATAGCCAAGAGACTCCAAATCATCTCGACGACTTTGCTCTAAATAAGTAAAACAAAAATTGAGAGAGATTGTAAGTTACAATTTATAAAGAAAAAATAAAGAAAAATTCTTTGTACTCACCAATTCCCAAGTGAGTATTGTAACTTGCATAACGTGCAGTCCCTGTTAAGCCTTTGTTCTCTCTGGATGAATTTATCAATGTAAAAAAAAAATTTAAGCAACAATAATCATAATTATCTATTGATATATAAAATTGATTTTGGTCCTTAGTTGTCTTAATTAACAAAAAATTAAAATTCTAAATATTTTTAGTATGTTATAAAGAGACATGCTAGAAGTTTTTGAAATATCTCCTTAAAAGATAGCTCTAAAGTAGTATATAGAAATATTTTATATATTTAAGCAAACTAGTATTTGAGGAGAAAGTTCTCTAAGACATCTTGTAGCCATGAAATTAAGTATGTGTTGTCAAAATCCCAACCATGGTACATACAGAGCCATTGGTGTAAATAGGGTGATTGTCCTAGAGTTTGTAAAAAATCAAAAAAACTAGAAAGTGAAAAATTCAAAAAAAATAGATAGTAATCAATTATAAGTACCATTTTTCTCCAAAATTCTAGTCTCTTCGGTTTTCAAATGTTTCCTTCACCACTAAAATATCATTCCATCATATTGGCATCAAAGATCTTATCTAAAGTGATGGCTACATAGGCATGATTCTATTTTATGTCTCAATTTTTAACAAAAGCAATTATGACATGGACCATCAAGGTGAAGCCTTTCTTTAGGGTGCAAAATGTTCTAGAGATAATTATGAAGGTCATACTAAGCTAGAGAACGAGGATAATCTTTCTCAAACTCAAAGAGATAGCCGAGAGACCCAAGAAAGAGAACAAAAAGGCTTTCTATCTAATATATCAAGAATTATATCACAATGATTTTAAGAAGATATTGAAAGAAAAGTTGGAAAAAGAATCATGGAAGAATCGTCAAACTTCATACAAGGAAAAGTTCCTAATAAATAAGGAGTGTCTTCAAATTTTAAAAGCCAAGTTTGTAAGATTTCAGGTAAAATCATATTGATTATTTCTCTATAGTCTAAATGGTCACTAATCAACTTAAGACAAATGGTGAAAGGATTGATGATATAAAAATTATGGAGAAAACTATTATATCATTAGATATAAAGTTTGAACATATTGCTACCATCATTGAAGAAACAAAAAAGATTTTGTGATGGAGGACCATCCCCACATTACAATCCACCACACCTTCAGCTAAGAGTAAAGACGACTATGAAGCTCTACAAAATAGGTTTCATCTAGGCCTTGTATTATGGACCACATTTAGACAAGAATAAAAGTACAAGCTAGAAAGAGTATGAGGAACTTCTAGAAACCCTCACATAAGGATTCAAGCAAGGACTTCTAGAAGCACTGCACGACCTATTGAAGGTTTCTAATCCTAACCCTAACTTGTAAGGGAGCTTGCACCACACGGTTCATACTCTTCCTCTAGCCTATAAATAGGACCTTATGCTCATTGTAATTTAGACTTTTGCAAATTGAGAATTTTTTACTGAATCAGAATTCAACTCTCCTTGAATCTCAAAATCCTCTTTGCTAGAGTTCCTAGAGAACTAAGCTTAGAACACCTCAATAAGTAGGTCTAACCTCTTCTTGAATCCTTCATATTTTCCACACTTCATTGTATCACAGGTTCAATCCACTTCCAAACACTTTCGTTGTCAAACCTTCAATCATTCACAGTTCAACTTGCTAGATGAACATTCAATCTTTCCTGACTTGCATCATGTGGTAATCAGAACAAAGAAGATCCATCTCACGGCACACTCTCCAGCTAAGTGTTTAATTTGTTTTAAAATAAAATCCTATAAATCTATGTTGTTCATCACATTTCCTTACATGTCTTGTTGTTTCATCGATTGAAATTGAATTTCTACCGTTTGTTTATTCTTTTCCACGGTTTTACATCTCATATCCACCGTTATTTTTCAATTCAATCGGTTAATCTTTCCTTTCAACTGTTTAATCATCTTCTCTAAGTTTTTAATTAGTTCAAACAACAAATTAATCGGTGCAAATCACCTCAAAAAAATTATGTATCGTTCATGTTCATGTTCATAGGTTTCTCACAGTTTGTTCCTATGTTCTTACTATTTTTACATTCAGACTTATTACTTTTGCATAATTTTTAGTTTTAATTGGTCAAAGTGTGCAATTAGGTGTTATTTTTAGTTTGTAATCCTTTCATGTCATGTCTTACCTCTTGTTCTTTCCATAATTGTCAATTAATCTACTTTTCCAAGTAGTTTACAAATTGTTTGTGACAATGACTCATAGAATGCAAACAATCTGTTTGATAAAATGTTTTGCATTCATACACTAGCATAAGCTTGGGTGCCTTTTGATTTTATGATATTTGTGTTTCTACCTTACTATTAGTTAAATAGTAAGCATCTTATTTCATTAATCTCATTGTGTTTTGTAGTTTATAAATTGCTTAAATTCCTCAGGTTTCCTTCATAGATTTGTGTAATTTTGACCTAATTTACAAAATTTATTTTAAATTGATTTTGGGTTCAATTTACATGAAATTTATATTTGAGATTTGTAATATTTGACTGATCTTGGTTAAAGGAACGTACAAAAACAAAATAGTAAAAACATATTAAATCATAAAAGTTTGGACGTTCTAAGTTGAAAACTTTTAGTAGTTAATGTTAAATACAAATTTGGAAACTAATTTATAATTTTTTATTAATAATAAAAACTATTTTAAATATTAATAATTTTTTAGTTTATAAAATAATATCTAACTTAATTAATGAATATAATAACTAATTAATTTTTATTTTTAAAATTAATTTTTATTTAATAAATTTTTTATAATGAATCTAAATCATTATAAACTTCAATAGATACTTAATACAAGATTACCACACAAAGATAAAGGAGTTGCAGATAATAAAATATCTATAATTTTGTTCTACTATTCCTTTTTATATAATAAAATTGGATGTTCCATAATTACTGAACCTGAACCCTAACATGGCATCTCCTTTGAACCATACACACACCATTAAGATATGTAACAATAATAGATTAGATAAAATAGTAAAAACAGACAGAAAAATACAAGTACCTGTAAGGGATATGCTTATTTGTGATTGGATCCCTATATCTTTTTGCTAGTCCAAAGTCAATCATGTATATCTGATAGTGTTAGAGATTGCACCAATTATATATTAAAAGTTGAAAGCTAAAGAAAATACTAAGTAAAAAAAATTTATCCACACATTCTTAAACTAGCAATTGAAGAACTAATGATAAAGCTGTACCTGATTTGCTTTCTTTCCAAGACCCATAAGGAAGTTATCCGGTTTAATGTCTCTATGCAAAAATCCTTTGGAATGCAAATACTCTATCCTTGTAAGCTGTGGTCAATTAAATAAAATCATATCAATGTGCATTTCATTTTTACTTTTAAAATGAATATATTGGTTTTCAAAATTAGATAATTAAAACTAATTTAAATTGTTTTTAAAATAATATATAATTTAATCAATATGGTAAATAATTTTTTTTTCTCTTTATTTAATTAATTTTTTTTTGTAATGAAAAGAGGTTGAACAATATGAAAATAGAGGAAAATGAGTAAACATCTTTCAATTGTTGTATTTTTGCTATTGGAAATAAAGAACTCAAGCTCCTAACAAGTTTTGGGATTTTAAATACAATTTCCAAAACAAAATTCATTGAGTAAAAATTGAACTGAAATGAAATTTTACTTAATCTCTAAATACTTGTATCTTTTTTCTAAAAGAATTATAACTTGTTATCCTACAGAAATCTTATTTTCTTTATCTTATTATCACATTACTATAACAACTAATTACTTACAATAGGATACACAAAATAGGATAAGATCTGCATAAAAAAACTAAGAAACAGGTTCTGAAATGAATCAGTGATTACCATCTGATCAGCTAGCATCAAAACTGTTTTGAGTGATAATTTATTCCCACAGAAGTAAAAGAGATCTTCAAGACTTGGTCCCAGAAGTTCAATAACAAGAACATTGTTGTCCCCATCAGTACCACACCATTTCATTCTTGGAATTCCACCTTCAATTCCATGACTATGTGGAATCAGAATCTATTAACACAGCACAATACATGGAAACTGTTGCAACAGCACTTTTTGAGCTTTTGTTAACTTACTTCCTCCTTGAAGAATATTATATAACTTGGACTCATACAATAGCTGTGGTTGATTTGTTTTCCTGTTCTCCTATTGAACAAGAAATTGCTTTTTAGAAACCCTTTTTACAATATCTATAGTTTTCATAGATATAGAAAGATAATAGAAAAAATGAACTGTAATATAAAAAAAAATTAAATAAAAAATAATTAATTATTATATTAATTAAATTAGATATTATTTTAAAAATTAAAAAAATTACTGATAAATAGTTTATATTATTAATAAATAATTTATAAATTGATATATAATTAACTATTAAAATTTTAGTTAAAAAAAAACTAAAACGTGAATAGCTAATTAAATACTAATTTATAAATTATTTATCAATAATAAAAATTACTTTAAATACTAATAATTTTTTTAATCTTTAAAATATTATTTAATTAATATAATAAATAATTATTTTTTGTTTTTATAATTAATTTATATTTAATAATTTTCTAGTGTAATGTACAAAAGAATTTATTTATATTTGATAAAAATATATAGATGGGAAGTTATCTGAAAATTAAAAGAAAAACTAAAGGATAGTTGAAAGTTATTAGATGACTAATAAATCTTATCTGTACTTTCAAAATTAATTGACAGGCATAAAAGGATAATAGAAAAAGTGAAACTGCTAGCAAAATGAAAGTGTAAATGTACAAAAAATATATGTCTACGATGTTAGCTCAAAGTTAAAAAAACTAATTGATAACCAATAGTTGAAACTTATAAAACTAGTTAAGTATTAGAATTTGAGAAATTATCTATTAAAATAGTGGCTAAATGCAAAAAATGGCATATCGAACATATTTATATTTATATTTAAAAATTTAATTTAATTATTAAAAATTAGCGTCTTAGAAAACACTACACGTTATTAAAAGCTAAATATTAAAAAAAAAATAGTTTACCAAACAAACCACTAAAAAATTCATTTGCCAAGTAGGTCAAAGAAGCCTTTTAGCTGATCAAAAAAAATAAAAAAAAAAAAAAAAAAAAAAAAAAAAAAAAAAAAAAAAAAAAAAAAAAAAAAAAAAAAAAAAAAAAAAAAAAAAAAGGAAAAGATCTGTGCATATTTTTATTGCATGTGTGTATGTTTTAGTCTCTATTATTAATTTTCTATTAGTTTAAAACTGTTACAAAATAAACAAAAAAGATTAAAATGTAAAATAAAATTTATATCAGAACTAAATCATATAGTTTCTTAGTCATAACACTAAAATATAGATTTTAATTAAAGACTAAGAAACAACTAACATAGGTATTGACAACAAATAACTAATTAAACCTAATTTTATATGAATTAAAACTAAAATTTGAAATATAATATAAGAAACATATTTAGTATTATTTATTGGATTCTCAATATCAAATCGGGATAGAATAACAAAGAATTAGGACAATGATAATTGTAAATCACACCTTCTAAAGAAAAAAAAAAAAACAAAGAATATTTGTGTATTAGATATTGTTGTATTAATACAAGTTTATATCTAGGCACACTACAAGAAAATCATTAAATAAAATCTAATTTTAGAGACCAAAAATAATTTGTTGGTATAATGATTAAATTAGAGACCATTTTAGAGACTAAAAAAGTTATTAATTTCTAAATTAGTTTCTATTATTGATAAATAGTTTCTAAATTGCTATGTAATTAGCTACCAATGTTTTAACTACCAATTATTTATACTCTAAATTTGGTAGCAAAAACCTTGGTAACTAATTAGATACCAATTTAGAAACTATTTATCAATAATAAAAACTAATTTAGAAACCAATAATTTTTTTAGTCTCTAAAATGGTCTCTAATTTAGTCACTATTACAACTAATTATTTTTTGTCTCTAAAATTAGTTTCTATTTAATAATTTTCTTGTAGTGCCATCTCTATGACCATTGTTCGGTTGCTCTTACGTAGAGCTATAAGACAATTACGACTTAGTTAAAAGTACTCATAAACTTCTAACTAACTGAATTGAAAGAGTTGCAATATTGTTAATATTTACCATCTAAGTCTAATATAAATAGATATTCTAGCCAAGTAAATGTGTCTAGTTAGAAGCAGAAGCTTTGTCAAACACTCTAAGCTACTTAACCTTATAACTAGATGCTTTTGTCCTCAAAGAAGTTTAATACACAATATCCTACAAACTACACCTTGTACTACCCTTAGTTTTTGTTAGAATTACTACCAATAATCCAAAATCAACAAATTAAATTAATGCATGAACTTGCTTCTAGGAGTTGGCTTATGTGAAAACATCTATGAGATTCTCCTTGGTGTCGATCTTCTTCACTTCAATCTTTTCTTTTATACAAACATATTGATCTTTGGCCTACTGCACTACACTTTGACTAAATATATTACATTCAAACTATATGAGAAGATGAATGTCTTCCCCTGAGCAAATCCAGAATTGCATCAAACCCTTCAATATATAATATCCCTCCTGGTGTATAAAATCACTATTAGTTAGATATTAGTTTTCCAACTTACTAGAGAGTTGTCAACTGGGAAAGCATAATCAATACTAGATTATCACAAAGTCAAAGTCTAAGAATCCTACCACAACACATTGTGAATCAACTTTGAAGATTATTTCAATGTCTTTGATCCCCTTTAGATATTCCTGGATCCTTTTTACGTTTGTCAATGCTCATTCTTAAGTTTACTAGCACACCTGCTCACCCAGACTAACAATTTGATAAGGAGCAGTCTAGTGCATATTATTGCATACATAAGACTTCCAACCACACTAGCATAAGGAGCACAAGATATGTATTCATTTTCCACAATAGTTTGAGTGGTGTTGAGTTATAAAGAGATATATAGAAGTTGTCAAAGGTGTATTTATGACTTAAGCATGTTCCATCCCAAAACATCTCAGAACTTTATGGATATAATTCCTTTGGCACAAAAAAAAAACTTCTTTTGGACTCAATTCCTCTTTATCTTCATCTCAAAATCATCTCCAATATGCTCATATCTTTAATTTTGAATTTATTTCCTAGTAATGTATTCAATCATTCACCCTCGTCTTAAGATGTTATCAATATGCCGTCTATATACAACAATAAATATATGGACTTACCTTTTCTCCACCTTTTAATGATAGATGCATGGATCATAAAGACATTTATGAAACCTTGAGTGATGATGAATTGGTGAAATATATTACATTATTTTTATGAGTTTGTTTCATCCCGTACATCGATCTCTTCACCTTACACAACACACCCTCCTTCTGACCGTAGACATTAGCTACTAGTTGAGCTCTAAATTAGATGTAGTTTGACGTAGACATGTTACTAAATATTTTACCGTTAGATATCTTTTCTGATGTAGATGTTTCATCGGTCAAACACTCTTCTCAAGATAGACACATTACCATCCATTGTGTCATCAAACGTTGAGATAAACTCTTCAACAAATACTTCTTTTTGAATATCCATTTTCACCCAACAATACTATTGATTTTGGGTGGTCTTACTAGCTTCCAAGTCTCATTTTTATGCAATGATTTTATCTCTTTGTGGATGGCTAGAATCCACTTTTCACCTTCAACACAAACAACTACCCTAAGAAAAATAGTTGGTTTAGACAACTTCACCTAGTGTAGCTGGCGCATTTGGAGGTGTACCATTAAACCCATATCTCTCATATTAAATTTTTTGCCTTGATACCTTTAAACAAAGGTTTGATGATCAAATTATTATTGTATTATACTTACTAAATATTCGCATGACTCGTCTATAGACACTAAAGTTATAGCAGACTACTCCTTCAAAGAGAAATCAACATGTTCCTAAACTTTTCTAAATATCTATCCCTACCTCCTAAGACTTCCCTTGCATCACAAAAACTTCATTAAATACAATGTCTTTGTTGACAATCTCCCGTGCTTTAGAAAATTATCATTTTATAAAACCTTTCATCTCACTCGTGTAGCTCACGAACACCTTTTTCTTATATCATGTTTAAGTTTATCATCATCAACATGATAATAAATTGAACACCTTAAAACCTCCAATATTAAATTGTCATCCAACAACTTCCCCCAATCATATCTTAACCAGAGTCATACATTTAATGGTTGTAGATGAAAAACTATTCATTAAATAGTGCTTAAATTTTATACGGATGCCTTTTTTTTATTTTAAAACTATTTACTAAATTTGTCTTCTAAGCTTTTTTTATAAGGTAAGATTTTATTTTATTTTTCTCTACTTCTATCATAAGGTAAGATTTTTATTAATTTTTTATATAAGATACAATTTTCTTATTTACCCGTTTATTAAATAATTATTACTACAAAAAAATGATTTTAACGGGAGTTTGTTTTTACATTATTCAAGATTAAAACATTTATTAAGTTATTTTTCCAGGGTTGCACTTTCTCTAGCTAAATCATTCTTGGGAAACATGTTACCTTGGGTTTTTTTCAAACCTCAAGAAAAAAATTTCAGAATCCTGTTAAATGCTATGGGTTTAAGAACCTCTGTAAAATACCATGTTTTTCAAAACCTTCGTTAAGTACCATGGGTTTAAAAACTTTCATAAAATACCATGAGTTTCACAATTTATGTAAAATGACTTGTCGTTTGAAATAACCTTCAACCCCATTTCTCATCATCTTTAATGATCCTCTTGACTTCTCTCTTCCATCCTAGACACACTGTTCTATGGCACAGACTCAATGACTGCCAATGGCAGTCCTAGCAAAGAATCACAATTCAACCACACTTATGTATATTATATATAAGGAGAAGAAATACTAGATAAGGCATTATCTTCTTCTTAATCCAATATTGCTTCTTCAATCACCTTACTGCCCCAACTTCAAGCCACTATTACCTAGCTCGACAACAACTAGTGTTTATCATTACTTTATATATCCTAAATAATTGCATTATCTGTCAAATGTGGGCTTTAAAGTCATGTGTGTTCTTGGTTAAAGATTGCAAGAACATATTGCGAAGAGAAATTAACTTTATTACTTTTCACTTTCACATTGAATTAATTTAAATGCATTTTAAAATAAAGGCCTTAATTTAAAATATTTCAAAATTATGAAAAATAAATATTAACAATTATAACTAAAACTAAAATTGCACATAAAATATATGTACATCAAAAGCTAAAAATAAATAAGTCCATTTTTTGAAGTATGAGATCGTAACAAAAAAAATTATGCATTATATAAATCAACTACCATCAAGCATAAGAAATATGTAAATACCATTGAAATACTTATTATCCAAGATTAGTTGTTGAAATACTTATTATCTAAGGTTATTTTGCTGATTTTTTAAAATAAATTTTTGAAACTTTAGAAAACTTATTTGTAATGTAAAGTTACACTTTCCAAATTTTAGAGAATTTATTTATAAAATATATTAAAAGTATATAATTTTTAATTATTTATTTATAAATAGATTTAATTTTTTTTTTAATTTTGAAAAATCTGGAGTGTTTTATTGAGGTTTTACAATAAATCTTTGGAATTTGACGAAGGTTAAAAAAACCTCCGTTAGTTTTTTGAAATTTTAGAATAAACCTTTGAAATTTTACGAAGTTTAAAAAAGTTATTTTGCTTAGGTTTTAGAATAAACCTTTGAAATTTAACGAGAATTAAAAAAATCTTCGTTATTTTACTAAGGTTTTAAAATAAACCTTTGAAATTTAACGAAGGTTAAGAAAACCTCTATTATTTTGCTGAGGTTTTAAAATAAATATTTGAAATGTAACGAAGGTTAAAAAAACATTTGTTACTTTGTTGAGATTTTAAAATAACCTTTGGAACTTAACAATGGTTAAAAAAACCTTCATTACTTTGTCGAAATATTTAGAATAAAACTTTCAAATTTAACAAGACTAAAAAAATCTCTGTTAATTAAATCAATTCCTATGGTTATATTAACCTCCGCTAAATAACCTCTGTTAAAAGTCTTTTTTCTTGTAGTGTTAGTTTTCTATTTTTTTTATAATACTATTTATTTAATCATTTTATTAATTGCAATATTTATTTTATCATTTTGACACTACACTTTAAAGTGTTAGAATTGATAGACGATAAATTACACAATTTTTAACCATTATATGTTAATTAACATATAAATGTAATATATATTTAAAATTTTGATATTTTTATTTGGAATGATGAATACCCTACCTAAATACCCTACCTAAATGATGAATTCACATGTACCTTATCCTCTTTCGAAATTTCCAAAATTATCCTTCATTTTAAAAATAAAAATCTGGAATTCAAAAAATTCATTATGAAAAAGAAAATCCAGAATAAATTATTGTGTTATGGAAATGAAATTTAGGAATAGAAATTGAAATTGAAAATCCCATTTTGGAAAAGCAATTCCATAATGCAAAAAATACGTTCCCAAAAAATTCCCTGGAATTCAGAAAAGTGTTCCATAAATCTAAATCCAGAAAGAAACATGTTCCAAAAAGGGGTTTCAAAAGTATTTTTTATCCACGCCTCCACTTTTATTTAAGGACATTTGTATCATTTAAAACAAAATGGGTATAAGTTGAAATTGATCGAGTACAAGAAGTAATCGTCAATCCTTTTCCAACCCGTTTTACCATCCTTTGTTTTTCAAATCAAGAATATAAAACATCCATATTATAAGACAACCAAAGAACTTATAATTGTAGCATGTACACAAAAGTATATATAACTAGAGGTGGTACTATAAAAAAATTAAAAAATAACTTGTGAGTCCACCAACTCATCTATAATAAAATGAGTTACCAATTTTAATTTGTATAATTTTAACGAGTCAGTTGAATCAAACTCATCTCATTTTTAAAGAACCAGCGATGGAACAAGTCAATAGCCCAATTTTGGCACTCTTAATTATTTTTGCAGAATAAAGTATGGAACATCCATCTTAGAAGGCATGAAGAACAAGGTGAGTTTGGACAAACAAAGGACATATCAGCGAGGGTGGTTCTATAAAACATTCCTACCAAAATGTGGAAAGTACAAGGACAACTAATTATGTTATAGTATAATTGATATAACCTTGTAGTGGAATGGACAAAGGTAAGATGTAATCAGTTAGATGCTTTTTCTGAAAGAGAAGTACAAGTATATACCATCAGAGATAAAAACCTATGTATTCTTCTTAGTCTACATATTATCTTTAAAAAAATTCAAAACTATATCATTAATATATTTTATATTATTCAAACAAAATCTTTATTTAAATTATTTTTATAAAATGAATGATTTAATTTTTCTCTCTTTTTTTATTTTATTATTTTTATCCAGATATTTTAGCTCGTTTTGAAATTATGAATCAGTTGATCCACCAGATTTAAACCCTTATTTTTATATATATAATTTTTGATAAATAACATGATAAAAAAAATAAAATATTTGAAATATTTTCATATAAATTTTTAATTTTTAATATTGAATCATTATAAATAAATTACTTTTTATTTTGAAATATTTTTTAATTTTCACAAATATACCATTTTTATTTTATTTTTAACGATGTAGTATATTTATGAATACTTTTTATAACGTGAAAGTCATTCATTTGTCCAATATAATAAATAATATCATCATGGTAATGTCATTACCATTACATTTAATAGAAGAAATTAGAAAGAAAAAGATAAAAAGCAAAAAATAATAGAAATTGAAATAAAACCACTCCTGTTTTACCAAAAGAAAAAAAAGTATTTAACTCTTAAATATTTTTAGTCAAAAAAATCACTTCAATGAGGTTAAAGAATGCCATAAATGGAAGTCAATAAATTTGGAATGTCGCGATCAAGGAATTAAGACTCACCATTTTGATGGCTACGATTTCAGAAGTCTCAATATGTGACCCTGAAAACAGCAATAAAACATACACAAGTTAAACATATAATATATATAATAATAATAAACAAAAACTATATAAATTATTGGATATATTTTCTAAAAAAGTATTTACTAAATTAGTTATTTAAAAATAAAATTTATTTTATTTTAATTCTGTAAATATTTTATCTCAAAAAGTACTTTATTAACTAAATTCTTTAAAAAGTAAAAGTTATATAAAAATTTATTTTAATGTTATGAGATATTATTTTGAATTTTTTAATGAAAATTAAATTATTATAGATTCTTTTATCAAATTGATGAACAAAATATATGAACAGTAAATAAAAAAATAAAATATAACCGATTAAAATTAAATTGTGGACAAAAGTAACATTGAACATCAAAAAATCAAGTTACATTACAATAATTTGCTATCACTATGAATTTAATAAAAACAATTATATTAAGTTTGAAAATTTTCAAAAATCATTTGAAATAAAAAAAAAAAACTTATTTCACAAAAATAAATAATACCTAAAACTTTTCCTACCAATGTGAATTTCACCGAATGATCCGCTCCCAATTTTTTCACCGATTTTATACTTTCCGCCGACGAGTCTCGCCATTGAAACATGAAACGACAACGTTTTGCTGATACAGGGAGAGAACGAGTTTTGGTGTCAGATGCGTGCATTGGTTTGGAATATATGAAGAAAAGAGGAGAGATAGGAGAATAGATTACATAGTGGGGTTAGTTTCGGAATTACGTATTTTATATTTAAAAGATTTTCGATGACGTAGGTGGACATGAAATATATCCAACAACGAAGCGTAGCGTGCATGAGTCGCATCACTTTTCAATTCCTTGTCCCTAAAATCACCCGTAAGTCATTTTATGCTTTTATTATTTTTTATTTTTAATTAATTGAACCTTTTCGCGCTGTGAATTGGATATTAAATTGTCTAATCTTAGAGGGATTCTCATCATAGCTCTAATTTTAATATTTATTTACCAAATGATTTTTTTTCTTCTATAAACTCAAAATAAATTCCCTTAATAAATCAATATTTATTTTAAAAAATAAACTTAATTACTGTTGAAGATAGAAAATTGTCTTCCCGATGTCTTAAACTATGTAGCACAGACACTGACACGAACACTGATACGATACGGACACGGATACGAAGATACATAAAATCTCTAAAATGTAGGACACGGGGATACGGATCTATATATTATATAATTATTAATTATATAAATTTACAATAAAGATTTATGTGCACAAGTATATTTTTTAGATTATTTTTTAGAGTAGAAAGGATGTTTTTCATGACTGGTTCACAAGGATTTATTTCTTATTTTTATAATCATAATACCAATTTATATAATAAAATTTGAATTTTGAGAAAATTAATGTATTTTTTCTTTTTAAAATTATGTTAGAACCGTATTAGAATTGTCATAAATCTAACAAATACTTGTTAAATTGGACACTTCATGGATACGTGTCCAATAGATGTCATACGAGTATTAGTATCCAATACGAGTATTGGACACCGATACCCCATTTAAAAAGAGTGTCTGAGAGCTTCGTAGGTCTTAAAGCAAACATGTGCTTTTATGTTTTGATTTTATGCTGAAAGTTCACTTTTACAAGTCGATTTCGATAGATTTTTCTTTTTCTGCATTATATTTAATAATTTTGAAATGAAATTTTTAAAAAGTTTAAATTTTATTTAATTAATATTTTTTTCAGATTATTAAAAATATATTTATTTTTATTTATAAATATTAATATTGATGATTAATATTTATATTAATATCAAATAAAAAATTAATATTTCATTAAACAATTAACAGAGATTAAATAAATAATAATAAACGTTTTTTTTTCGGTTTTTAAAAAATGAATTAAATTAAAATTAATTTAGATAAAAATAATAAAACAATTCAACGTAAATGAAAATTAGTAGTATTGTTTGATTTATTTTTTTATGTAAATTGTTAGTATTAGTAACGATTGATATAAAAGTTTAATAAAATAGTCTAAAGAAAGGGAAAAAATATTATTTTATTATGGGTTGTCCTGCAATAATTTGAATGAAGAGTTTGGGTTTTTTTCCAATGTTAAATTATTTGTCATAAAAGCATCATTTTTTATTTCTACCAAGTCGTTAAGAATCTTTTGATTAACAATTAGAAATTAGAATCAGACATCTAATTTTGTGAGTTGTTTATAGTCTTTATAGTCTATTATTTCAATAGCTGAGAAAAAATCAGTTGTGTTAGAGTACAAAACTTTTGGGATTAATATTGTAACTATTAGAACTTTTCATGATAGTCCCTTTGATAAGTACTTTAAAATAAAGTTTTTTTTTTTAAGTGATGGAGTTAGGGTTTGTGGATGAACTTTCTATAGATGTTTTCATAAGCATTATAAAAAAATTTCAATAGTTATTTTAAATGAAGTGTAGAATTTAATGATGCTATTACCAGGATATTGAAACTTCTAAGGAATCATCTATGGTACATGAACATTGATTAATATTGTTAGAAACACTAATTAAGAGGGGCTAAATTGTTTTTTTTTTTTAATCTTTTTAGTCACTAATAGATCTTTTGAAAAATCTTTCTTTTAAGAACTTGACGTGTCACGTGAGAGTAGGTTTAAAGAAGCAAAAAGGTTTAAAAGATAGGAAAAAAAATGATCGAAAAAAGAAGTTGTAGACTGGTTGAAATCTTCTTAATTCTAGATCCATTATCAATTGTTCAATTTTATAATGATTATTTTCACTATCAACCTCTTAAACAACACTTGAGAGAAATACAAAAATCTACTACATAATTCTTCATAAACAAGTTACAAATGACAGAGATATAACCTTAAAAGTGATTAATTAAGAAAATGTAGAACATTGACTTTTTCAACAACAAGATATTACCACACAAGCTTTTAAATGATCTTTTTCATACATAAGCTTGCTTCTTTCGAAGAAATTCTTGATTGTCAAAATAAGATAAACTTTTAGAATGAATGAATTATATTCAAGACCTATCTTACAAATGTATTTATAAAGCAAATCAAAGCTAAACAAATAATTATTTTTAACATTAATCAATTATTTTGTTCTACGTATAATCTAGAAATAAAATCTGAACAAAATAATAAGTTATATTCCAATCTAATCAATTAATTGTGCAAGCCATGCTTTGATACATAAAAGAATAATTGCTTATATCAAAACTTAATTAATTAATTATGAAAGGTGTAGCAAATCAAATTGAAAGATTTTAAACATAACTGATTATCTTTAATTTTAATCGATTAAATATGAAAGCAATGTTGAACACTTTGAACAAAATAATGGATTATGTCCTCTGCTAATTGATTGATTGAATGTGAATGCATGAATTTGAAAAGTTAAGACAAACTACTTAATTAATCATAAAAAAAATAATCGATTAAATGCAAAATCATGGATTTTTGAAAACCCAAGACATTGAATACCTATGTAAACCAATAATTGATTAATTTCTAAGCATGGATTTTGAAATATTTGAATTGTACAACACATAATCAATTATAACTAATGATAATCAAATTTTGATAATCGATTATAATGTAAGGTAATTGATTAAAATGTCCATAAATTTTTTAAAAGATTTGTAGAACATGAAATTCTTTAAAAGTTTGTGTTGTGGCCGGCTTGTGCTTAGTATCAATAATGGTACTACTCAAATGCATGGATAGGCACAATAAGGATTGAATTTTAACACACAATACAATATCACTAAGGTTCATCTTCAAAATATCTTTAATACTTCAATTTGTTTGATCTTGATCATTTTGTTCAACAATCTTTTCCTATTTTCAACAAATATCTCAGTATATACATGATAAATTGTCATCTGTGACTGTAGATTGATGGTAATACAACTTCATTGTTATGTCATAAAAAAAAGCCTAAAGTAGTCCATAATTTGACCTTCAAATTAAAGAATGTCTCATATGTGATCTTAAACAATATAGAAGAAGCACATTGAAAGTAACACCTTCCTCATTTCGTGTGATTTGGCCATTTGAAAAAAACAACTACAAGATAAAAATTGAAATAATGGTTAGTATTTGTGATGCAAGTTTACTCCATATGAAGATCAATACTATGGATAAAGAGTGAATTTCTTTGTTTAGGGAGAATGGTGAATTTGACATAATGATTTTAGTGTCACAAATGGTTCAATTTATAGATGAAAAGTATTTTGAATGATTTGTGTACCTTCTTAAAGATAAACATGATTTTTGTGCCTTCTTAAAGAAATTGTATATATCAATTATAGCGTAATAAACACACAAGATTGAACTCATAGTATACAAGGTACTCTTCACGAAATATTATTTGGGGTTACATTCCTCATTTGTTTAACTTATTCTTGATCAATTTGCCATGAAAAAAAAGGAAGGATTTGGATTATTGTGCAATAATTTATTATCATATAACACTACATTCATTATTGTTGCTTAATTCCATACAATGCAGATTGATACTTTGAAATGAGACGTAGGAAGTTTGTGGCACACAATAAAAATTATTTTAAAGCTGTGATTTTTTAAATATCATTATACAAATAAAATTGAAGAGTGTTTAATGTTGAATTAAAAGTTGTGTTAATATTAAATTAAGAATGTAAAATTGTTTTTTATTTAAAAAAATAAATTTAGTCTTAAAATATTATTGTAATATAAAAACTACATTTGTTACATAATAATCATTGAAATAAGAAATAATAATTTCATGAAAGATATAAATTTAAATTTTATTGACGAGATTATTATGAAATGGTACATAAAAGACACCTAATTTAAAACATCACACACTAATGATGTGAAGTGGATTTTCCAACAATATTGAGACATGTTTTTTTGGTGTGACAAGAAGATGTATCAAAGTAGGAACAATTTTTTTGGGATGACTTTGTTATTCTTTAATGTCAATTTTAGTCCTTATTTGACTTAACTTGGATAAACCCTTTGATGTTCTTTTCATTTTTAGATTTAGGCATAAAATTGACCTCAATTAATGATGTATTCCTTAGAAGGAGGGCGACTCCTCAAAGAGGATTTTGATACAAAGTTTGTGACAATGGAGAAAACAAAGCAAAAATTTAAGTAAATTTGTAAAAGAAATTACAAAATGGATTAAAGGTAAGAAAATGGATAAAACATTCCACCTTAGAGAAAATTGCAAGGATAAGTTCAATGAAGATTCACCACTTGAATAAGGTTTTCAAGATAAGAATTGCACTGATCGGTTGGTATCGATTAATAGTCGAGTAAAGCACCGAGCAACATGCAGTGTATAATTGTTTTCTATAAACGTGTCTGGATTCTTGGGCTTTTTGGTTAGGTGGATGTTGACTTGCTTAAGATATACAAGAAAGAAATAACTACGTGGCTATAGTCCTGGGAAGTGGTGGATGAATCTTTTATGACTCCACAAAAAGAGGGATTAGATTACTCCAAGAAGAAGAGGATTGGGCACTACAAAAGAGAAGCGAATCCTCATAGGTAAGGAGGGATTCTTGGATACTCAACAATAATCACTAATATTTTCATGCTCTCACTGACTTGATAGTCGGAGTTTAGTCAACAAGTGGAGCTCCTCTATTAATTTTGAGATCGTTGGGCATTTGAAGCGACAATTGCAAGGGAATCTTCTTAGGACCACCTCCAAACATCCGATCTAGAGTTTTGCAAGAATAAGAACCAAAGTACAAAAGTATCATACCCTCAAGGCATTCAAAGTATTCTCACATAGCTAATTATATTCAATATTCAAGTATAATTTGTACAAGGTAGAAACTCCTATTTATAATGTGGAGTTTTGATACTCTTTTAAAATGGAAATAAAAGAAAAACCATCACAAAAGTATCACCCTTGATGGAGACATGTAAAGAAAGTTACAACCATCACATGTGCTTGAAAATTATATGTGAGGTATATGAGACCGAAATCATTAATCAAAAGTGAGGGTAAATTAGTTATTTCAAAACTTTTAATCTTCTAGAAAATTCTTTTGGAAAAAATATTTCTCAAAACACTTGAAGAGATAATATCTTTCTCAAAATTCTTGTTCTCAAAACACTTTTTCAAAATAATAATAAGAGTTCTACATCAGAGTAGGTAACTATCTATATATTTTAAATATTCTAAATTCTCCACATGTCATTATTCTAGAGAAGATCTTCCAAAAATTTCCCTAAACAACTTTTACTAAACAGGTTCTACTTATACTCATATGATAGGTACACCTGAAAAGGAGTGAGGTCTTTGTAAGCCTTAAATATCAATCTTAATAAACTTAATACAGAATATAGACAATGGGGGCCTATTACTTCACCTACAACCATAAGACTCAATCTCTCTTTATCAACATATGGATCCATATTCCACTTATGGTGATCCACTATGAACAACAAAAGTTACTTAGGAAGTGATTAGGAAGTTGAGTATTTCTCATTAAAAATATTAGCAAAACTATAATTATTTTTCTCGAGAATATTAACAATTTATCGGTCCATAAAGAGATATATACTCATTACCTAACCTTGGCAATACTGAGCAGGTATCGTATAGTCTCAAGTTTAGCCTATGAATATCCTAATCGATGGTGCTATTCTGAACTATCTAGATATTCACATGCTTGATAACTTCCTTAGATCCCACCATGGTTCCTGCCTTTCATCCTGTAGCGTACCCAATTATAACTTCCCAAACATAAAGACTCAAACATTAGCATGGTCAAAAGTCAATGCAACGATTTTTATGACTATTTATCAACAAACATATTCTTTGATACTTTCAAGAATCACATAACATGGTGATTATTAAGATATTTCATATTTATCTTACCAATAGTCTATACACACCATTCAAGGAGCTCAAAAAAGTATAAAAATAAAATAAAGCATATAGGTAACTTTCTTTTATCCAAACTCATTAAATAAAACTAATAATTACTTTTACTTTATTTTTATTATTCTTTATATATTTCTTTAAATTATAAAAAAATTATATTTAAAATAATATAAAATAAAATAATAATTAAAGAAAAAAATTAAATAATTAGATATGAATAAGTATATTATAAGAAAATAAAATAGTAAAAATAAAAATTAATAAATATGACCAGTGTGTAATAGCGATAACTCAAATGACGTAAATATAAATAATACTAATAATATTAATAAATAAATAAATAGAACCAATGCATAACTGAAGATAAATTAAATGATATAAATATAAATAAATAAGAAGTATCACTGCATAACTGAAGATAAATTAATAGAACTAGTGCTTTATTGAAGATAAATTAAATGACATAAAAATAATAAATAAATAAACAAGACTAGTGCGTAACTAGAAATAAATTTAATAACATAAATATAAATAAATAAATTAAATAATATATAAAAGAACAAAAAAAAGTAAATAAAAAGTTTATTAGGAGTAATATAAAAAATGCTTAACTTCACTCCCACTTACTTCTTATTGGAGTGACACACTAAAGCGTTTAGAAGATTTAAAATTTCTATTTCATCTCTCTCTCTTTCTCTCTTACACTTCCTCCATCCATACGAGTCTTCTCCATTTTCTCTTTTAATTTCAATTCTTAATTTGTTCTTGTGTTTGTGTTAAGTTGTACTAGATTGATTAGTTTTAACAATTTTTGCTTAAGGTAGCATCATTGGGGTGTAGAAAAACATATTGAAAGTTATGTTAACTAGTTAGAAAATTTAACTAGTTAAATTTTATCAAGTTAGACTATTAATGGGGCGTGGTGGTTGAACTTTTAAATTGAACATTTAAATTTTCAAGTTGAATTGAACTTTTAAATTTTTCTTCATAATCTTCTTTAGAATGAAATTCTTAAGAAAAACCAACCAATTAGAATATAGAAAAAAATATTTAAAGTTATGTTAACTAGTAGAAATTAGAAAATTTAACTAGTTAAATTTTATCAAGTTAGACTATTAGTCAGTTAAATTTCTGAATACATAAGAATTACTTTAAGATTTGAATACAAAAATGTAAAGAGAGAGAAAAATGAAAAACACTCATGAAATTTTATACTGATTCACTTTTTCTCAAGAGCTACGTCCAGTGTCCCAGCCAGTTAAGATTACGCTAAAACATATAATCTTTATAACACAAGACTCTCAAGAACACCACTCTTGAACCCTACAAGAATTATCTACCCCAAACGCAACACCATGTTACTCTATAGAAATCACAAACACTATCTAATTTCAATACAAGACTCAAAATACAAACGAGTTAAGGAACAACTACACCTGAATTACAATAGAAATACTTAGGTTTTGAAAATTCAGGGAAAACTCCTTCAATCAAGATATGTAATCCAGGAATACCACAAGAATGCTCCAAGAATAAAAAACTTCTGCTCATATTAAAATGTGCTCTAAAAAATTGTTAAACTCTCTCTTTGAAGATTTAGAAATATGCTACTCATAAGGTTCTCAAAAGATATTTTTATAATCTTCACTTAAAAACACTTTTTTTCAAACTGTTATGTTATTTTTAATGGATTAAAAAAGCGATTCAACCGATTGATTTCACTTAAAGTGAAAATAATGAATTAATTCGAGCTTTAATCTATTAAAAACATAACAAATAACAACATCCTAAAAACTAAGAGAATTCAATCTGTTAAATAACATATTAAACATCTCCACAAAATTTTGAGGTTTTAATTAATTTTAACTTATTAAAATAAAATTTCAACAAAATTAAATTTCGTTAATACTAACAATAAGTTCTAGATAGTTTAGAAAAACATTTTAAAACCTCTATTCTTGGATTCTCATGGATTATTTACCTTGATATTAAGAGACTATAAACCATATAACACAATACCTTAATACACACTCTAAGTCATCTCCTTCAAGAAATAAGGTCTTCAATCTATAAGAGGGTTCGATTCATCAAATACAAACTTGAGCTCCAACATAAACTACCATTGACCTTAACTCCTAAGGAATATGACATTTGAATTACCAATTTTATTACACCCATATTTTTCTCAAGGCTATAGTTCTTAAGATGTCATAATGGTATCAAGCTCTTGATAATGGATCTTCAAAACTAAAAAATGTTATAACAAACTTCATATTCAATTATGTCTTAAATAATTTTTAAAGAAAAAAACTCACTTAAACTCAAACTAGGGTTGGCAAAATGACCAACCTGACCTGCCAAAAAGCAGGACGGTCGGTGATAAGTGTCATATTTCATAATATTCCATATTCAAAGACAAACACTTATGGATGTTTATTCATAAAATAACTATAATTCAACCCGTAATTTAGGAATTTTTTTTTTTACATATTTTGTGATTATAATTTGAATAAGAACAATTTATTCACAAATTTGTGTTAATTTCATAATTCTAGGAGAAAATGAGATAAAATGGCTAAAAGAGAATATACAAGATGAAAAAGGAAAGTTGGAACATTGGAAACTCGCTCCAAACTCACCCAAACTCGCCCAAGCAAGATCACTTTAGAGGAAATCCCCAAGACTCGCCCAAGCGAGTTCACTTTAGTGAAGTTGGGCTTTTTCTAGTCAAACTCACCCAAGCAAGTAATAACTCGCTTAGGCAAGACGTCACTTAGCCTAAGCCTAACTAGGATAAATAGGAGGAGTGAGGCATAACCCTAGACATAATTGGTAGAATAGAAAGTGATTAATAACCCTAGAGGAGGCAACTATCAAGGAGAAACATCCCAGATCTTCTTTTCTTGCTTTCCATGCTTGTAGTGGCCAACATGAGTGGGTAATTCTTCCCTCTGGGATTGGGAGTAATATGTTCAAACTCTTATGTATAGAGGTGATATTTATCTATAATATTTTTAGTTTTTGATTGATGATTGATATTATCATTTTATTCTCAAAGTTTGAATTATTCATGATTTTAATCCCTACATCTAACTAGAAAGTATTTCTAAGAATCTGACCTAAATGATAATGCTTAACATATTTGAATGCTAGGAACAAATTTGAAATGTTAATTGCTTTATAAAATCTATTTGTAATGATAAGGAGTTTTTATAAATATGTGAGAAATCGATATTTAGGAGACTCTTTTCATAATTTTGTATGCGAGGAATCCATATGAATGATTTTTATATGTGTATCAACATCAATCAAAACTGGATATTATAATTTTGTTGTAAAAATACAGACGAGTGAGAATGATGAACCTCAATCCCAATTTTTCCAATTGAATCACACAAATCTTTTACTTTGCTTTATTTAAATTCTTGCAAATTCATCATACACAACAAACTTTTACATATTGTTTTCTATTTAGTGAATATTATACTTGATAATTCAATTCTTCCTCGTGGGTTCGATATTCATCCACTACAAGAAAATCATGAAATAGAAACTAATTTTATAGACAAAAAATAATTAGTTGTTATAGTGACTAAATTATAGACCATTTTAGAGACTTAAAAAAATTTGGTTTCTAGATTAGTTTCTATTATTGTTAAATTGTTTCTAAATTGGTATCTAATTAGCTACCAAAGTTTTTCTACCAAATTTAGAATCTAAATAATTGGTAGTTAAAACCTTGGTAACTAATTAGATACCAATTTAGAAACTATTTAACAATAATAGAAAATAATTTAGAAATCATTTTTTTTTACTTTTTAAAATGGTATCTAATTTAATCACTGTAGCAACTAATTATTTTTTATATCTAAAATTGGTTTCTATTTCATGATTTTCTTATAGAGATCTTTAGGGACAAATTTATTACTTCTGACACGGTATACTTGTCGTAAAATAGTTATCAATGGGTTAAAATTAATAGTTTTAAACACGAGAGATATATAAAAAGGGACCTTGGGGCATTTGAAAGGGATCCGAGTTTTGACCTAATTCTCGCAGTTTTACACAGAGCACAAACCCTAGTTGTTTTCGCTACGCACCCACCGTGTGCACAAGACGATTAGGGCAACATAGTTTCAGTCATTCAGTATAGTTTTCGACCACCCTCAGGGCATACATTCACAGTGTTTTACACAGGGTGTATCACCTTTGATGTTTCTCGCTAGCTGACTTGATCGTCGGAGTGCAAACGGCCGCGAGGGCGCCCCTTTGTTCACTTCTTTTCAAGTATTCACGGACGGAGCAGAACGAAGGTGCCCTAGCTCGTGAGGACAAGCCACGCGCAAAGACGACCCTGGTAAACCGGCGGGAACAGTAAATAAAGCTCTATATAAAACATTAACTACCACAAATTTTAATTAAAAAAACATGAAATTTCTCTTTAAAAGTGCCAAAAGTAAAGAAAGGTGGACTGATGGGTTAGTCCTTCGTGCTTGTGGCCTGCCGGGTTGATGAGTTAGACGGACTGAACCAATACAAGTTAACGAGTTCAAAACGTTAACCCATGTTGTTTGAATGATGGTGGGCCACTGCGTCCGACCTGCTTTATCATGCTTTATCATCCCTAATTCAAACTATACTAAATCATATCTCAATAATTTATAAAACTTATTAAAACTTGTTTGTTTTCATACAAATAAGAGATTCAAATTTGTCAACTTGCTTTATTACATTTTCAAATTTCAAACTTCTTGAAGGACTTATGTATTATTCACATTTAGAGAACTTCGATATAACCAGTGTAATAACTTTTAGGATTTAGGCTTTTATAATATATATCATAATAAATTCGTTAATATCTTATACTTGAGAAAAAGGTTAAAAAAAGCTATATTATCACACCTTTCACATAAAGATAGGATCATAACTCTTAATTTATTTCACAAAGGTTGGAATACTACTCGAAAATAGACTTCAATCTGATTATGATTGTTACCTCATCAAATTTTACAATTTAACTTGTAAAACTTAATTTAAATATCCAACTTTAATAATAGCTTAAATCAAACTTTTAAATTAACCTAATCCACCACTTTTTACCTAAAGCTACTTAAAATTTAGGGGGAAAGGTATTTTTAGTTCTTATAAACTTTGGTTTTAATTTCTATATTTTTAAATTGATAAATTAGTCTCAAATTTTAAAAATTGAATTGAGTCTTTCTCACACTTAAATATAAATATTAGTAATTATCTTTTACCATAAAAAAATTTAAAGAATAGTTAAATTTAAATATTTTTCAAGAATTGACAACTAATTCTTCTGAATGAAAGTATGAAACCGAAGCTGAATTTCACAAAAGTTACATTACTAAACTCATTTTTTTTCTATTATTTCTGAGTCGCTATGTTAAAGGTTAAGGTACGTAGAAGAATTTGTATGACGAATTTCTTGTATGATATCTTCGCGAGATGGTTCCTTTTTATTTGGACAAATAATGTGGGTACGTACCGATATTACTGAATTGATTTTTTAATTCTAATTAGAGTTTTATTTATTTATTAATCTAATTCCTTTAAAATTAACATACTTTTATAATCATTTTAATTTATTAATTTTATTTAATATTTATACTTATAATTTTAATGATATTATAATATGTTATTCATAATTAGTTTAATATTTAAATTATTTTTAGGAAAACATAAACATTATTTGAAAGTTAATATTTAGTTAATATATGTTAAGTAGGCATATTCGAGTACATATTTGGTAAAATTAGTAGTTTAACTAATTGTTAGCTTTAAATGACATAAGTAATATGTTTATATAAATTTTAATTTTTTTTGTAGATGAAAACAATTCCTTAAGAAATAATATTTTTATTTGTTTTAGTTAATTCTGAACTCTTATATTATTTATTTAAAGGTTACCCATTGTCATAAAATAGTTTAAAAATATCATGAACAATTTAATTACTAAAGTAAATAACAGAATATTAATGGGAATTGAGAAATTTTATTGAAGTATCTCCACAGGATGAAAATGATTGCATTGGAGTATATTTGTACATGTAAAAGTTGGTCCTAAATATAAAATTTGAAGGCTAAAAACAGAAAATTGATCTCTTACTCTTTCCCTACGGTATCAAACAGCAAAAATAGATGTAAGTGAATTCATATGGCTGCAACACATTATGTTGCTTAAGGGTACAAATTATCATCCACAATGAGACTTTGGGACGTAATAAGGTGAGTGTCATTATTAATTTACAATATTTACTTGGAATGGAATAATGACACACTATTTATTTATTTGGACTAGCTTTTCTACAAGAATTTTAAAAAATATATAAAAAATAATGAAATTAACTTCTTATAAATAAAAAATGACCATTAATTTCTGAAAAAAAAAATCAGTTTTTAGCTTTTTCATGTGAGATTTCGATGAATAAATTCTTACAAAAAGCTGGTCTGAACAGTTGAGAGATGAGAATTGACAACGATCTGGTGCGAGTGGCTGAAGGTTGTTGATCTTATTGTACATTCTTCAAGCCATGAATGTAATGTCTTTTGGAATACTTTTGTGCCTTATTCCCTCCAAATTCTCCAAGCTTGTTGCGTTTTTGCCAGGGTTTTGAGACAGTAACAAAATCAATAGCTTGATGGGTGAGGGAAAGGAGAACAAGAACCCCACCCAGTTCAAGATCATCCTTTACCATGTTGAAATATTGGGAAAGAAGTGACGAAAAATGGTGCAAATCAAAAAGGAAAACTGAAGAGAGACCCAGAAAGAAGGCCACTGAGAAAAGCAAAAGGATGATGAAGATAACCAGAAGTAGCACAAAGATAACGAATGAGGCATGGAGAAGAGTGAGGAGAATGAGGTCCAAGTTGGGAAACATAATGAATGTGATTTTGATCAAACCAAGACATGCTTTGTTGGTTGTTAAAGGAGGTAGATGAGAAGGGACATGAAGTAAATTAACTAGCACATATTCTATCCTTCTAATGCCACTTAACCACTTGGAGACTCTTTGTTTAAACATATTAAGATAAAAAAAAGCTAGTAGATGGTATAAGAGATCTCTAATACACTTCACAGCCATCTATTAATTTCTATTAATTTGTATGTAGTAATATATTTATATATTTATAGATAGTTCGATACTGGATAGTCTAATAAGATTAACAAATTCTCGTTATTACATAACTCTAATATTATATTAAAAAATAAATTTTAAATTTAAATCAATCTTACAAAACAAATTCATAAGATGAGATTTACGTACATTATATTATGAAATGTTTTTCAGACTTATAAAATGAGATTTAGATAGATTTATATATTATGAAATGTTTTTATCTATAATCGTGTATCCCGAATGTGTTTAGTTAAAGAAATAATATATATTTTAATAATTTATTTTACTTTTAGATATTAAAATAATTTTACCAATGCCAAATTAATTTCAATTCGATTCCAATTAAAAAGTCGAATATAAATCAATGTCTTAATTCATCTCCATGAGCAGTTCACTTTTCAAAAAATAAGTATATACATGCAAGCAAGGCATTTAAAATATTCGTCGATTGAAAATTATTGCCTAATTTGGCCTCGGATGGAAAACGGGCTTAGAAATGCGCAAGCAAAAGTCCTTTTGTAACAATTACAATATTCTTTTTCCTTTTAATTTGGACTTTAATTTACTTTATTTTGTGTATACCACATATTATAATCCACCACAATGGGTAATTATTGAAGGAAAGGATTTCTTTTTTAAGAGTATTGAAAAAGTTGATTCTACTTGTATTCAGTTTTTGTTACATAAAGAACTTTATAATATAAGGCTCAAAATTCAAGAGTGATTCCTAACTTGTCAATGCCTATACTTTATGACTATTATATAGTTAGTAGTACTTTCATCACTAATTAATTTCATTCTTTTTTTTAGGATAGCAAGTCTTTCTTCACCATAATCAAGTATTATTTTTTTATCAACAATAATAAATAAATAAATATAAACCAATTTAATTTAAGTATACTTCAACCCTTGTATTTCTCTTACAATAGCTCTATTATTAGCCACTGCTACCACAAAATTAGTTGATATGATGTAACAGGAGTATTCTAGATAACGAATAGCCGTTTTAATTTTATTGTTTTTAGATAATTTGTTTTTTAAATTGTACAAATGTCTGAATTTAAATACATGTAAAATTAATGTACTTATATATTTATGTGAACAATTTAGTTTTCCATTAACCATGTAAATAAATGTATTTTTATATTAAACTTTATTATATATGTTCTTAACTATGTAACGAGAAAAAAGTACATAAAAACTAAGTGCAAGAAATTAAAAGGAGAAAAAAAACCTTAAAAAAAAGGAAAGAGACAAAAAGATTGGAGAAATACATTATAATATTAATTGATTGATACTGTGTCATGATGTTTTTATTTACTTGAGTTTTGCAAATGTATTTTTAGTTTGTAAAGTGTTTGTCATGTCCTATTTATAATGATTATATGATAGTTTGAATTTTAAAAAAATATAATTTTTTAATAATTTTTTCTTTATGTTCAAAGTTGATTAAATGCTTTATATGTGTGTTATAGTTATTATTTAGAAACAATATCCTCATAATTGTAAAACAGAATCAGTTATTGATAATAAACGAAAAATCCAAATCAGATTTTGTGTGGAAAACCTTAGATTTTTCGATATAGTTGGAGGAGATCTCAGAAGTGCAAAGTGTAGTAGAGACTGGAACTTACTGAGATTGTCGCGCTCGTTGCCCTTTCCACCCAGGATCGTGGCCGCATGATCAGGAAAGAACTGCCTGGTCCTTCGAAAGTTGAAGAACGTTGCTCTGCTCCCGCGCTCGCAGTGTCTGGTCTTTCGGGATTTTAGAACGTTGCCGACAGTTGAGATGTTGAACGGAAGCACGTGGGTCTGGAAGTTGCAACAGATTCTTGGATCCTCTCCCTATATAAAGAGAGCTCCACCCTCTTCAGAAAACGCATCTCACACCCTCACCTCTTCATCTTCTTCAAACCCACTCTGTTCACCATCTTCTTCCTCTCACCTTTTCCAGTTTCTCTCTCCTCATTTACTTTATTTTATTTTAATATTATATTGGGTTCTATTGAGTTCTTACTCTTTTAAGAGTAACTTGCTAGTTCTAATCCTCAGAAATTAGCGGGAAGTTCCTGTTGTATCTTGGGGGACTTGCGCAATACATCGCGGATAAGTCCTTATGGACAGTAATTACTCACGCTTCGGGAAACCAATTTTGTTCGTTTTAAAGTCTCATTTACTACTACCATAAGGACTTAATGGCTGAAAATACGGACAACAACAACGCTGCTCCAGAAACGTCAAATGTTGTTTCCACAGCGGAAACCATTTTTGCGAAACCATTTTCGGATGTTTCAAAAATAGAAGTCTTCACCGATCAGAATTTCCGACGTTGGCAAGAAGGCATGTCCACCCTATTGGACATGTACGGAGTTGCTCTTGCACTTACAACTTCCAAACCCGACTCAACCACGGCTGCGAAACAAGTTGATGATTGAATCCATGCAAATAAGGTATGTCGTCACACCTTACTCAGTGTGTTATCTAACGATTTGTTCGATGTCTGTGCTTCTTATAAGAATGCAAAAGATATTTGGGATTCTCTTATCCTCAAATATACTGCCGAATACATCATCAGGCAAACGTTCGTAATTGCAAACTACTACTGCTGGGAGATGATCGAAGGCAAAGACATCAAAATCCAAATAAACGAATATCACAAGTTGATTGAAGATATCAAAACTGAAAGCATAACCTTGCCGGATGAATTCGTGTCCGAACTTTTGATCGAAAAGCTTCCATAATCTTGGACGGATTACAAACAACAACTGAAGCACAGACACAAACAGATGTCACTATCAGATCTGATCACCCACATCATCATCGAAGGCACAAACAGGAAGGAGTGCACTGCTGCAAAGGCCAAAACTTTGTATGCCAAAGCAAACGTGGTAGAAGACAAACTAGCTGCAAAAAGGTACGAGAAAAAGTTTGATCATAAAAAGAAATATAATAAATTCTCTCGTCCCAGTGGAACTAACCCCACTTTCAAGAAAAAGGGTAATTGCTTTGTCTGTGGAAAGCCAGGTCATCATGTACCTCAGTGCAAACATAGGGCCAAAAACGACTATCCCCCTAAGGCAAATCTAGCCGAAGGGAAAGATACTATAGTGGCAGTCGTTTCACAAGTAAATCTTGTGACAAATGTGAGCAAATGGGTGGTAGAGTCTGGGGCTACCAGACACATATGTGCAAACAGAAATGTGTTTACCTCCTACACAAGTGTGGGGGATGGAGAAGAACAAGTTTATCTTGGTGACTCCAGGACAACCCCTGACCTAGGAAAAGGAAAAGTTCTTCTGAAGCTCACATCTGGTAAAACTCTGGCTTTGAGTCATATGCTACATGTGCCATCTATTAGAGTTAATTTGATCTCTGTGGCATTGCTAAGAAAAGTTGTGGTTAAAGTTTCATTTGAATCTGACAAGATTGTTATGAAAAAAAAACAAAGCTTTTATGGGAAAGAAATACTGTGATCAAGGTCTTTTTGTATTGAACATTTATGAAGTTATGAATGAATCTAAATCTTCTGTTTATATTGTTGACTCGTATGATATATGGCATGCTAGATTAGAACATGTGAATTCTTCGTATTTTATGAAATTGCAACGACTAGGATTAATCAACATGCATGACAAACAAAATAGTAAATGTGATGTATGCGTAGAATCTAAAATAACGAAGAAAACATGTTACTTTGTAGAACGTCAAACTGAACTTCTTGGTTTAATTCATATCGACCTTGCTGATTTAAAACAAACCATGTCTAGAGGTGGTAAAAATTATTTTGTAACTTTTATAGATGATTTTTCTAGATACACCAAAGTGTATTTAATTAAACATAAGGATGAAGCTTTTAACATGTTCTTAACTTACAAAGCGGAAGTAGAAAATCTATTGAATAAGAAAATTAAAAGAATTAGATCAGATAGAGGTGGTGAATATGTTTTATTTAATGATTGTGTAAAAGAAGGTATTTTTCATGAAGTAACCCCACTGTATTCACCTGAGTCAAATGGAGTAGCTAAAAGAAAAAATATGACTCTTAAAGAAATGATGAATGCCATGCTTATTAGTTTTAATGCTTCTAATAATTTATGGGGTGAATCTCTGCTTACTGCGTGTTTTTTGCAAAATAGGATACCACATAGGAAAACTGGTAAAACACCCTATGAGTTGTGGAAATGTTATCAACCTAATATGAAATACCTAAGAGTGTGAGGGTGTTTAGCTAAAGTGATGTTACTTGATCCTAAGAAAAAGAAAATAGGCTCTAAAACATCTGATTGTATGTTCTTAGGATATGCAAAACATAGTGTTGCCTATAAGTTTTTAGTTCTTAATAGTGATATAATTGAACGTAACACTATAGTAGAGACGAAAAACGCTGAGTTCTTTGAACACATCTTTCCTCTAAAGAGTAGTGGTACATCTGAACAACCTATAGATAATACTAGGGATGCCTTGAGTGAGGATGTTAGGAGAAGTAAAAGACAGAGAAAGGAAACCTCATTTGGAGATGACTTTTACACTTATCTAGTTGAAAATGATCCAATAAGTTTTATAGAAGCTACTAGTGCTCCTGATGCTAAACATTGGGATAAGGCCCTTAAAACTGAGCTTGATTCAATTAAGAAAAATAATATGTGGACCTTAGTAGATCTGCCTAAAGGAGCAAAACCAATTGATTGTAAGTGGATCTTTAAGAAGAAATACTATCCCGATGGATCCATAAAGAAATATAAGGCAAGATTAGTAGCTAAAGGTTTTACTAAAAAACATAACATAGACTACTTTGATACTTTTGCACCTGTTACTAGGATTTCCTCTATCCGTGTGTTGCTAGCCTTAACATCTATCCATAAGTTAGTAATTCACCAAATGGATGTTAAAACAACTTTTCTGAATGGTGAATTAGAAGAGGAAATTTATATGATTCAACCTGAAGGATGTGTAATTCCAGGTCAAAAGGAAAAAGTATGCAAACTTTTAAAATCTTTGTATGGTTTGAAACAAACACCAAAACAATGGTATGAAAAACTTGATAATGTTTTAGTTTGTGAAGGTTTTTCTACCAATGATGTTGATAAATGTGTGTATTCTAGATCTAAAAATGGTGAATATGTCATTATATGTTTGTATTTGGATGACATACTAATTTTTGGTACATGCAATGACAGTTTTTAAAACAAAATTGTTTCTTGGATCTAAGTTTGAGATGAAAGACATGGGTGAAGCAAGTGTGATTCTAGGAGTTAAAATCATAAGGAAGGGAGATAGTATATTACTATCCCAAGAAAA
>Ga0123342_1001343_pt1 | contig 41330 bp, 20 predicted proteins | sample Turbeawhitnodule_FD_89960 | JGI IMG/M metagenome (GOLD analysis project Ga0123342, IMG submission 89960) | Root nodule microbial communities of legume samples collected from Mexico - Turtle bean Mexico white nodule | ecosystem: Host-associated > Plants > Roots > Nodule | place: Mexico: Nepantla...
AAAAATAATTAAAGTTTTGTTTTGCATCTATTTTTCCTATATATGTATGTAAATGTATAAGAATATCTTATCAAAGTTTTGCTACAAAATATTTTAATGAAGATGACTAATTTTTTAACTATCCTATTGAAATCTTTTCTTTATATTATTTTTTATTAACAAATTTTAAATATAAAAATTTACTTAAAATTAAATCCACTGTACCTCTTCATATTGATTAATTTCATGGCTCAACTAAAGGTATGGTCCTAGGTAACCTCTAAAGTCCCTTCTGCTTGTTTTTCCTTTTCTGACTGGTGTCTGGATCCCTTAGTTTGTATGTATTCAATTAAACATAGTTTGTAGGAAGTTAGCGACAAACTTCAAGGAGGAGGGGTTGTTCGTTTCTGTGTGATTTTGTACATGAGTTGGATCACCCTTAATGATGTGAGCTAATTTTAGGATTGCACATTTTATTGGTTGCTCTTTGTTTATTATTTGTGATTTTAGCAATTTAAGGCGAGAACCCTAAGAAGATTTCCACTGGACACAAACTTAACTGAGTGGTTAAGTAAGTGTGAAGGTGCACTTCATAAGGGCAAAGAGAAAAACACAACTATATGGTGCGAATGATGCAAAAAGGGTGGAAACGAACATAAACAAAGGTGAAGATGACAAAATATGAACCAAACATAAAAGATATAAGAAGATGAAGATGATATGATAGTTGGCGCAGAGAGGAAGCAAAGAGGAATAAAAAAGAAAAGATGAAGAGATAGAGAAAGCTTATGGAGAAAGAATGATCTCACGTCACTTGGAGCAGAGGGAATCCAAGATGGATGATGCAAGAACCGCCACTTAAGATATTAATCACTCAAGATATGACCCAGATAACTAGAGTTGTCACTTGAGATATTACCCACCCTAGATAAGACCCAACATAAGCTCACAAGTCTCACAAAATTACTCCTGCAGAGTTTCTTTACTATTCAAATTCAACTTGTCAATACATGAGGCAATGCACCCTATTTATAGGAATGAGTGCCTTGGTGAGCAAGATGGGGAAGGGTAAAAATGAACAAAGGGAGCGGGTGGACATAGGGTGTTGTTCACTAAGTCAAAACTGCCCCTTTTGGCACATCTTCCAGAAGGTAGGTTAAAAACCCTAATTCTAAGTGCCTTGTCTTGAAAATTTGGGCTTGGTACAAACCCATTTTGCTAAGTACACTCTCTTTTATGCTATGTGAACCTACTATAGCCTATTTTGCTATTTGGACCCCCAAAGTGAGCCCAATTTATTTACAAACATGTTTTTTGTCTTTTAAGAAGACCAGAAGAAAGAACATTTGATGTTCTGGTCTATGCTCATTTCTTCTTCTGCTAAGGTCCGTCTGATATTTGGTGGGGCATTGACTTGATTGTTGAGATGACTACTCACAGTGTGAATTGTCTTTTGAGTTCTTGGTCATCTTCTTGGCTACTTGGATTGTATCATGCCCCCCAAGTTGGAGAGAATTTGACATTGAATTTAGAACTCCTGCAAAAAACATAGTTAGTTTGTTCACATATAAGATAGTTTAAGGTGTGGAATGTGAAGTAAACTTATGTTCATTAAGCTTTGGGAGTTCATATGGGTAAGTTATAGATACAAGCCATGTTTGGAAAGAATATTTGGGAATGACATGATGTTTTGCTGAAAATCCTCTTAGAAGGTGAGAACCTTTAGGAGGTGTTTGAATTTCATCCCTAAACTTCTTTCTCCAAGATGTCAAGCGGGTGACGCGGAGCGGGCCGAAGTGGGTCAGCGGGCTAGATTAGTGAGTCCGCCCCATGCTTTTTGGTAGCGGGCTGCGGGTCGGCCCGCATGACTCATCTCGCATTGCCATCCCCAACTTTAAGCTTTCCTTCTCACTGCAATTTAGTTTTTTTCATAATCATTCTTAGTGGTGTAAAAATCAATCTGTTGTTTTTTAAATGAATCGATTTTTTTAATTTGCAGTGTTGTTTGATCTTCTAGATTGAACAAAATTAATATTCTAAGCAATTGTATGTGAATCTCTGTGTATTGATTCTCTGTGTATACACTTATATTGTTTGAATCAAAAAGCTTCTTGAAAATTGTGCTTGATTGTATTGGATTCTTACTTGATTCTTGAAAATTGAAATATTTTTTGTCTTTTACCAAAATCATAAAATCAATCTTTTGTTTTGAAGTTTAACCTGTTAATATTTTTTTTTCTAATTCTATAACCAATAATTCAATCAGATGTTTTTAGGTTTAATCTATTAGTATTTTTCTTGATACTATAACCAGAAAATCAATCAGTTGTTTTCAGGTTTAATTTGTTGATATTTTCTCTATTACTAAAATTGGAAAAATAATCAGTTGTTTTCAAAGATAATTTGTTGAAATTGATTTTGAAATTTTATTATCTAAAACAAATTCAAATCTTTTCTAAATGAAATTGATTAATAGATTTGTGTCTTGTGATCTGTGTGCCCAAAATTTTTTAATCAACTATTTTTAATAGTAATCGGTTGTTTTTCTGAATCATTATTCTTTTAAAAAATTTCAATCAGATATTTCGAAAAAACAATCAATTGTTTTTTTGTCAGGATTGACTAAACTTGATTTTTGCGAAAATCTATCTAAGTATAATTAACCCCCTCTCCTGAACTTAGTCCCTCATTAATCCAACATATATAACTCTCTCATTTGACATGAATTTGAACATCTGAGTTTCATATCTTTTCAAAATTTGAGAGAGAGTTGGCACTAAGTGAAAGACATTTTCTTGGAGCTTTCTTTTGGCGTTTTCAAGATCAGTCTTCTAGGCTAAGTGTGTTCACTGATAATTTTCTCTTTCTCCCTATACTTGTGGTAAATTAGGTGATATTGTTTGAATTTTATTTTTTCATTTCTTGTAAAGTTGTTCTAAGCAGTTTTCAAACTCAACTCAATAACAGAGTGTTACCAATGTAGTGTCTTGCTCTTGTAGGTGGTGTTCTTAATGTTTTATTGTACAATGTTTGCTGTAAAACTTTTTATTTAGTGGAAGCTTGACTGGTGTAGTCAAGCAACTAGATGGATCTCTTGTATAAGATTACACAAACCTCTTCAAGTTATGTCGAGTACAAAAACCTCTACAGGTTATGTCGAATACACTAAAATCTCTAGGTTATATGAGTACGCAAACCTCTTTAGATTATATTGGTCTTAATCTTCCCCTGAGACTAAGATCTCTCAAGATTCAAGAAAAAACTCTTAGAGAGAGTACAAGGTAAGCTCACAAGGTGTACTTCATTGAGTGAAGAATTTACAATATTTTGCTTTCAACCCAATTAACTAGACGTTTTATACAACAACATATATGAACTCTGTATTTTGAAATTTTTTTGTACAAAATGGTATCCAAATAATCATTTTTGTTTTCTTCACTTTGAATACTTTATATATCATTCAAAAAGATGAACGTTGAAGCTTATAAACAATAAGACTTGAAGATTGTATAATTTTTGTATTGTATCTTCATTGTTTTGGAATTAGACATTCCACAAGGAAACTCCTTCTATGAAATCTTTTGTGCATCTTGAGTGTTTATTTACATATAGAAACAATTAAAAAACACTCGAGATAAATTGTAATTAATATAAATCAATTAGGTTTGTCCAGGATCAAGTAGATTTAAATCAAAATTATTAATTTGAAAACTTTCTATATCAGAAAGTTATTGGTAAAATAATTTTAAAAACATTTCATCTTTGTATAAATTCAAAATGTTGAAGCATATCAAACATTTAATTAAGTTTAATTTGATTAAAATTGAGTCATGAATATGACGAACTTATGTTTTCAAAAACCTTCGATTAATGTTTGTATTAAAAACTTTCCACAATTGTTTAAATCAAAATGCACAAGAGAAAATTTATCTAAAACGATTTAATATGTTTAAGATGAGTTTCACAAAAAATTAAATGATCATTAGAAATATTTTCAAAATGAAAGAATGGAGTTTAGAAACGTCTTGTTTGGTTAGATCGTCTATCGCGAAAACAAAGACATAACCATCTAACGCGAAAACAAAGATGAGAGTGTCTAACACATTTTTCACTTGTTATATTGTCTAACATGTTTAACTTAGTAAGACTATCTAGCATGTTTAACTCTGTGAGACTATCTAACACATTTTAGCATTGTGAGATCGTCTAACAGGTTTAACATTGTGAGACTGTCTAATAGGTTAATATTGTAGATTGTCCAACACTTTTTTTCTGAAAAAAAAAAATGGTTGTCCACAAGTTGTCTTTTGTTGAAGGTTCTTCTATTAGTTTTCACTTATGTTTGGAGAATTTAGAAGGTTAGAATGAAAATTTTGATTGAGTCAATCGATATGGATCTGGGATGACATAATGAAAGGACCTTTTATTCAAAAAGACATGGTTAATAATGATTTTTTTTTTAAAAACTATGGTATGATTGGTCTAAAGTTAAGAATAAAAAGACTCAATATGATTCTATGGCTAAAAATGTAATTACTTTTGCACTAAATCTTGATGAGTTTCAGAGTTTCATGATGTAGTTTTGCAAAAGAGATATGGAATGTTCTTGAGATTACACATGAGGGAACCATTGATGTGAAAAAGGCTAGGAAACATGCCTTAATTTAATAATATAAACTTTTCAGGAGACAACAAGGAAAAACTATTGCAGATGTACTGAAAATATTTAACACATTGTGAATCACTTTATTGGGTTAGGAAAAGTGTTTTACGAGGAGGAGCAAAACATTAAAATTTTGAAGTGTCTTGACAGGAACTGATAGCCTTAGGCATGAGTTATATATGAATAAGTTGAATGATCACGAAAGCAATGACAAGAAGATTAAAACTATAACATTCAAATATATTATTCAGAAGAAGGAGACAAGTGAGGAAAAATTAGATGGTTGCATTGATTCTGAAACTCTAAACCTGTTAATAGGAAATTTGGGAAATTTGTAAAGAAAAGGAGTAAGGATTCCATAGAAGAGGTATGGTTTCATAAAACCTAAGTCTAGTTCTTCAAATTTTACTTGTATTTGTTGTGGTAAACAAGGACATATCAAAATTGAATGTACAAATGGTCAAAACAAGGAAAAGATCTTTGACAGGAAAATTGATAAGAACATCAAGACTAGAAGAGTCTACATTGTTGGGCAAGATAATGATGAGAGTTCTTCTAGTGATGTCTCAAAATAGGATGAAGAAAACATGTGTTTGATGGTTGGTTATGAATGTTCTTCAAGTAATAAGAGTTTTGATTTTTCAATAAATGATAGCAATTATGATCAACTTTTATATGCATTCAAGGAAACACATGAATAAGTTAATAAATTTTCCCTTTCTAACAATAGACTAAAAGGATTAAACAATTGGCTAGAAAATAGGTTTGCTATATTGGAAGAAGATCAAGGAATGCAAAAATGGATTTTGAAAACTTAAAAACTGATTTACAAAAATGCTTCCTGTAGTTGTTATCAAAATTGTAAACCTATTCAAATGGAATGTCAAAATTGTAAGTATTTACAACATAAAATTTATTATCTTATTGAAAGTCTAGCCAAATTTACTTTATGGAGAACTAATCTTGAAGTAGTGTTAGGCTCCCAAAATTGTGCTTTTTATAAAGTTGGAATAGGCTACAAACCTTTTCTTCGTAATAAAGTAAAGCAGTTTAAAAGCTTATTTTCATATAGAGAACCTAATGTCTCACCCTTTCTCAATTGTTTCTATTGTACAAGGAAAGGTCACTCTATTAAAAAGTGTAAGATCAGAAAGTATAATGTTCCTTATGAAAAGTTAAAATGGATGCCAAAATGTGCCAAAAAAGAAATTAACATTGTTGAACCCAAATTAATAAGGGTACCATATTTTGCTACAAAATTTATTTTACAAGTGCACTTGAAAGACAATAAGTAGTTATGGTATCTTGACAATGGTTGTTCAAGACACATGACTGATGATGCTTCAAAGTTCAGAAATCTGATGCTAAATCTTAGGGATACGTCACTTATGGTGAAAATAATAAAAGGAGAATCCTTGACTGTGGTGATATAGGAAATGATTCATTTATTATCATCCATAATGCACTCTATGTAGAGGGTTTGAAACACAATTTTTTGAGCATTAGTTATATGTGTGACAAAGGTCACAAAGCCACCTTTGAACCAAATTTGTGCTTAATATGTGAATCTAAAACTGATAAAGTATTGTTGGTTGGTAAACGATTTAACATATAAATGTTAGATATTAATCTTGTTGCATCAAATTTTGAATGTCTGATAACAAAAGATGATTATTCTTGGCTACAACATTAAATGATTGCTCATATTCATATGCATCATTTGAACAAGTTGATTGTTAAGGATTTGGTAAATGGAATTCCAAAGCTTAAGTTTGAGATGGACAAGGTTTGTGAAGCTTGACAATAGTTCATTTAATGTTAGATACTAATAGAATTGGTTGACTCTAAGCTGACGCTAATTATCACTACAAGAAAATAATTGAATAGAGACTAATTTTATAGACTAAAAATAATTAGTCACTATATTAAATAAATTATATATTATTTAAGAGACTAAAAAATTATTGGTATTTAAAATAGTTTTTATTATTAATAAATAGCTTCTAAATTGGTATCTAATTAGCTAACAAAGTTTTAACTACCAACTAATTAGATTTTAAAGTTGGTAGATAAAATTTGGTGGCTAATTAGATACCAATTTATAAACAATTTATTAATAATAGAAACTACTTTAGATACCATTAACTTTTGTAGTCTCTAAAATAATACATAATTTAGTTAATATAGTGACTAATTATTTTTGGTTTATAAAATTAGTTTCTATTTAATGATTTTCTTGTAGTGTATTTTTTAATTTTTTTAATATGTAAAAATATTTGTCTTAGTATCGTATTAGTATTAGCTTAGTCGACAGTAACTAAAATAAATAATGTTAGTGTCAGCCTAGTTGACACTAATCTTATTTCTTTAAGTTAGTGTCTATTAGGTTGATGTTAATATAATATATCTTTAACATTTATTTAAGTTAGTGTTTGATAATGTATATGCTATGAATCTTTGTTTTTTCGTGACAACGAATATGAATCGTAATTACTTTTTATTCGAAATACCCATAATTAAAGATGATAAATCTCTTCAATCACTCTCAATTTTCTATATAAATCTCTTCACATTCTTTTCCTTCATCCACACTCATCTCTTTCACTCATACTCATTTCCTTCATCCACACTAATATTTTTCATTCACACCTATTTTCTTTATTCACACTCTCTTTCGTCCATATGCATCTCCTTCATTCACACCTATTTTCTTTATTCACACTCATCTCTTTCATCTATTATAATGATCATATTAATACAAATTAAATTAATATTAAAATAAACTTCATTTAGTATTGGTTTAGCTAATATTAAATAATTTTTAAAATAAAAACGCATTATAACTTGACAGATACTAATACGCTTTAATTAAAAATTAATGATACTTAGAAACAACACTAATACATTAGCATATCTATGATTTTAAAGTTTACTATATATGTGACGCAATTCCGTACTATTTAATAATTAATATTCACTTTTGGTTATTACTTCACACTAAATGTTAGTTTTTTTTAATATATATATATATATATATATATTAAAATATATAAAAAAAATTATTTAAATGAATTACTTCATATTGTTTATTCAACTTTAATAATAAAAAATTATATAGATATTCACGATAATATAAAATTTAAATTTAATAGTTACATTTAAAAAGTTCATTTTTTTATAAAATTATTAATGACTTAATAATGTTAATCACTATAATTTGATTTTATACACATATCTATAATAATAATAATTGACAAGTTTTTCTGTAAATGTTTTTTAAATTCCGAAATAAAGGTTTTGTGTACAAGTGTGGAAGAAGCCAATGAAATGAAAGGCATATGCAGGCGTGCAGAAAAAAGAAATGGAATATAAACAGGTTTTTATAACTTGAAAAAAATGAATAGTAATGGTTCATTTGTGATTGTTGTTTGGTGATGATTGTTATTAAAACTAGTGAAAGGACGAAGTGAAAAGTGGAAGATGGTAGCTACATTTTCACGACACAGAAACAAAGTTACATCTAAAAGTTTCAACCACCACACATGACAAAAGCAGAGTTTCAAAAGCGACTGCATATATACACTTGATGCGCCTCCATTATTATGTTCATTACACCCCACCCTATTATTATAAAATATTCAATTTTACCATTTTTGTCTTCAGATCTTTCATTGTTACAACCTCCGATTTCTCTATAATTAAAATATTAAATATACTGGCCCAATCATTTTGGGAATTCTTCTTCGTTAAAGACTTGAAACTGTTCAATCTAAGGGATGTAATTAACCCCCACAAAATTAAATTAATGAAGCAATGGAATAAAGTGTTGAAAGTTGTGACTATAATAAATTATTATGCCACATTTCTTAATGGCTTTTCAAGAACATATTGAAAGAGCACCACAAATAAATAAAACCCTTTATTTTTATGTTTCTAATGTAAATAAAATATTATTCTTGATTTTTGGAATTTTTTTTATAAGGGCATAAAGTTATGGTTTTGGCTCTAACCTTGAATCTATTTTTGAAGAAAAAAAAGGGTCTTCCCATAAAAATGTGTTGAATTATGAGGTAGAAGAAGACATGGAAGTTGTAAGTGTATGTGATATATATGCAGTTATTATTATATGAAGGTCACAGTCAAGTTTCCTGTAAGTGAGAGGAAACAAAGGGTTCAAACTCCAACACATAAATAAATTGTAAGGAAGGAGGAAAAGTGCAACAATAATTAAACTCTATCATGGTCCTCACTCTACCACTACTTATCTCTACCCTCTAGATTCCACTTTCCAAGCACCAAAACATCGTCTACATGCTTTTTCTTATTCTTAAAAATCAAAGACAGCTATCAAACAATTTACAACACTTTAATTATTTATATGTATAACTGTAATTCATTTTATTTCACACTAAAAAAAATTAACATGATTATATATAGTTAATAATATCATAAACTTATTTACCATCACATTATATCTAAATATGATTATCTTCGCTTCATTAACAATTAATAATTCTATGAAATTATTTACCATCTCACATGTCATTAATATGTATACCTAACATTAATTTCGTTTCGCAACTGAATAACAATGTCATTAATGAAGCTATTGATGGTCACATATATAGTTAACTACACATGTAAATACATAACATAAAGAGGTGGGTTTCAAACTTTTAACTTCAATCCTTTCTCTTGCACCAAGCTTGAGAAAACCAGCAAGAATTTTATCATAGCCCTTTTTTTTATTTTCTTATATATTTTTTAAAAATTATCTATCTATCTATCTATATATATATATATATATATATTAAGTTATTAGTTGTATTTTAATGGATTACTTATAACTTTAGTTCTATATATTTTTTCAAATAATTATAATAAAAAATTAATTAAATTTATATTTCATAAATTTAAATATTTTCAATTAAATTTTTTTTTTCTTAGATAACATGCCAGTTACAATATATTCGAGAATAAACGAGGCAGTTGATCAGTAAATTAAATGTATATTTACTTTTTCAAATACTTACAATAATAATAATAATTTACTAAATTTTAAATATAAAATAATTGATATTTTAAACTGAATCTTTATTAAAAAAAATTATCTTTTTCAAATAGTCTTCTAATTAAAAGATATTTGAGGGAACATGACTGAGTTAATCAATAAATTGTGAATAAAAAGATGAAAGTAACAAATTCCGATTTACAATAAAAATCAAATGAAGAATACTTGAAAAAAATATATATTTTGAGCTCTAAAAGAATATTTTTAATAAAATTTGAATTGAAAATATAAAAACTATGAAGTTCATTAAACTTAATAAACATTTTAAAAATATTATTCTTGGATGAAAGGGAGGGCATATGATGATGATCCTAAACCCAATCCCAAAATGCTGCATTTGTGGAAATTAAGAAAAAAGTAAAGCAAAGTTTTGGTTAGAGGGTGAAGGTGGGGCAATGGATCACATTCCCATCCCAACATGTTTCTTACAAATCATAAAAAAACCTAAACCCCACTTTAGTCAATATGGAGTTTTCCCGTTAAATTGGAGCCACAATCATATCTAGTTTTGAGTTTTGCAATCACCACTTTTTGAAAAGGATCAATTTCAAATATTTCTCATTCTTTCCAAATTCTTCATAACTCCAGTTTTTAGGACTGCACTTGTCACAACTTTTCTAAACAAAATAGAGTTTCAATAAACACGTGCATACATCGTAAGCATGCATTCTTCTAATCAGGGACCAACCAATATTTTGCTACTCACGGATTCACTTTTATTTATAAATTAAACTTTCAACTTCACCAATTTATGGCTTCGTCTTTATATATATATTTATTGCGTGCGTGAGTAAAGAAAGGGAAAAGCAGTAAGAAAACACAATTCTTAAAAAAATATCTAGAAGTATGATAAGATACAATATTCTTATTTATTTAAAAAAAAATAGTATTTTTATTTTGTATTTATTGTACTTATAGAAATAAAGAATTATGTCTTAATTTTTAAGTGCAAATAGTGTTTGTAATTAAGCTTCATTAGGAGTTTAAATCCATGTAAGGCAAGGTTCAACTCTTGCTTTCAATTATATGTTTTTTGATATTCGTATATGTTTCTTAAAATTTTAGGCATCCTATTGGTCTTGGTCTGCATAAAAATCCAATCTGACATACCAGGCATTATAGGATTATAGTAGGCTATTTTTATTATTGAGAAATGTGTTTATTAGTAATTATAATTTTCTTATATTATGTAATACATGCATTAATTATATATACAATATAGCACAATAAATTACTCATTTAAAAAATTATTTTGTAATACGGTCCTTGAATAGAGTATAAATTCATTAATAATATCATAAAATTTAATCTTTTATGTAGACCATGATTAATTAAAAAATATAAATAAATATATCATTTTTAATACATTATAATAAATTATTATAATTAATAATAATAATAATAATAATAAATTATGATTATATATATTCAATTAAAATATTAGACATAAAAATAATTTTGAATAACCGAAACTTTTTAACCAAATAGATTTAAGTCTATACTATTTGCTAAAACTACTTTTGTCTGGTTTGGCCATAAGTAAACAGGTTCATATGTTCTTGTAAGATACCTGATCTATTTACATTCATAGGGTTATATTATAATATTTATATGATAAGGTATTTACAAATCCTCCAAAATAGCCTTTTCTTTACAAATTTCTCTATAATTTGATACTCAAGCCATTTACTAGTGAATTAATAATTTTATGAAAGCATCTATAAATAAAGATAAGGGACCAAATTACTTTGAGAGGACATGTACATATAAGATAAAAATGCTTACATATTTGGAAATCAGAAATCTTAGCAATCTTAACTTTAAGATATGATTAAAATATATTTGATTGGTCAAAAACACTATAAAAATATTTATATAAATTTTACAGAAAATAAAGAGTAATATATTATTTTTATTAAAATCTCAATTTGTCATCATTACGATTTAATAAAAGTAATGTGAATTTTGAATAAAATTTTTATTTTAATTAATAAAGTTAGATTTTTACATCATAAAAATGAGTTTGTGAAAAACTTAGTAAAAAATTATTCTCGGTAAATATTATTTTATGGAACTGTTATTGTTTTAAAAGGTAAATCAAACATAAGAAAAACATGTTTTTCCAACTTCCGAAAAACTAAAACTTTCTATCAAAACCCCCTAATATAACTCTAAATTATTTATTTTTCATTCTTCTTTAATCTGATTGTTGTAATACTCAACTCTTTATTTTTTGAGTTAAATTAAAAAGTAATAATAAATATAGGAAATAACTTTTCTTTTATAAAAGCTTTCATGTTATAGGTAAATTGACATGTCAGTTAGACTCACACTTCAAGTAACAACGATCATATGTTATCACATGAAAAAAATATGAGAGGACTAGACCAAAATTCATATGTTAACAAAAATGATACATGAAAAGACTATACTTATTCACAAAGAAGTCTAAGAACAAACTAGATGGAAGCCTATTATACCAAAGAAATGATTCTCTATGAATAAATTTCAAATTAGTCAACTTATCAACACACGCATTTCCTTCACAAAAAATATGAGTAACCCTAAAGTTGATTTTCCCATTATAATTAAGACAAATATTTCATCGATTACGAAGCATCCATGAAACATTAGTTTTAGCAGTAAATGCAACACAAACCAAGGCAGAATCACATTCAAGTCATACATTAAATCCCTTCTTTTGAGTTTCCTCCATAACATGTATAACTCTAGAAAACTCAACAACCATAGTAGTCTAGGCTTCAAGAAACACAGAGAAAGCACCAATAAACTCTCCTATACTTCCATGGAAAATACCTCCACAAGTAGCAAGACAAGGATATCCCCTAGCAATCCCATCAGTGTTAATTTTAATCCAACCTGGTGAAGGGAACTCCCATCTATCAAGAAGAGGATGAAAAACTTTACCAGTACGAGTATTAATACCAAAAAACTTAACCACGTTGAAATCCATCATATCATTCTTCATTGAAGCTTTAGACGAATTTCCCACTAGACAAGTTAAATCTTCAATTATCGAAATAGCCCTAAAAACATCAATTTTATCCTGAAATCTAGCATAATTCTTCATACGCCATATCATTCAATTAGAAAAAATTATCACAACAAGCTTAATCAATTTAACCAAAGGACTACCATCACTTTTAATAAAAGAAAGAAGATCATCCTTATTAATGAGAAGTAAGAAAAATCTGTCGAACCCAACTCCAAATATGCAAAGCATTAGAACATTCAAAAAATAAATGTTGAATAGATTCCTCGTACTTTTCACAAAGCGTACACATAGGACATATATGCAAACCTTTATTTTGAATATGATGATCTGTAGGAAGCCGCCCGTAAAAAACTTTCCAGAGTACTAGAGTTTTGGAAGGCGAAATATATGAAGACCAAATGAATTTACCCCAACCACAGGGAACTCCTGGTTCCAAGAAAAAAGTCCTAGTCAATTTAAGAGTGAAACGACCAAACTCATCCAGAATCCAATTAGGAGTATCATGTTCCTCCCTAACCATGATATGATTAAAAAAATGAGGCATCTGTTGTAAAATAAGGGAATATTCCAATCACAACCAGTTCAAAACTAAGAGAATGTATCTGGAATGCTAGCACCATCAGATAACCTTGCAATATTTGATAAAGAAGTAGTAAAACATCATTTATCACTCTAGAAATTAATAAAAGTACATGTACTAACAATCCAAAAAGTATGTTCAAGAATAGTGTCACAAGATGCTTAATTCCAGGCCAAGTAGATGAGGATCTATAAACCATTCTAAAATTATATTTTGATTTAAGAACTATGGCTTTTAGGAGAAAAGACCGAGGTTTGTTGCTATAAGCAAATTCTAAGCAAGCTTAAGAAGATATGTGTTATTTTCATAATGAAGGTTAATAATATTCAAATCTCCATTGTCAAGAGGAGAACAAATCTTAGCTCAATTAACTATAGTTATGCCTTTTTTTTCATAATATCATCAGTCCAAATAAAATTTATACACCACTGCTCAACTTGCTTAAGAAGGGAAACGGGCCATTTATACATATTAAAGCTATAAGCTAGAAATCCATTAACCACCTATTAACCAACTGAATCTGATCCATCATGCTAAGAGATTACCTTTCCAATATGCTAGCTTCAATTTGACTTTATCAGCTAAAGGTTGAAGAAATCAACACTTTGGAGCACCAACAAAAATAGGCACTCCTAAATAAGTAAAAAGTAAACAACCATGACTACAAGAAAGAAGACGTTGAATTTTGGTGGCAAATCTTGCAGAATTATCCATGGTGAAAAAACTACTATTAGAATTATTAACATATTAACCCAAAAAATCTCCATATATTTAAAAAAAAAAACACTCAAATTTCTAAGAGACTTATTATTCGCCCTAGAGAAAACAAATATGTCACTAGTATATAAAATATGAGAGGGAGTGACATAACCTTGTGGACTAGCCATATGCAGAATCTTCTTATCATTCAGAAGCTTAGAGATCTACTGAGAACTTCCTCTACAAGATAGAAAATTAAAGGAGACAATGGATCTCCTTGTCTGACACCTCTACTACAAGGAAAAAAAACTCACCAACCTACCATTTATCCAGATAGAAGCATAGCTAAACGGAGAATTGTACTAATCCAACCGACAAACAAGGGATGAAAACCAAAGCGTGTCAAAACTAATAATAAGAACTTTCAACTCAGAGTGTCAAATGCTTTTTGAATATCAACTTTGTAAGCCACATTACCTCCTCTAACCTTTTCAGAAAGCATGTAATAGCTTTAGAAGCAATATCAATACAATATTGAATCTATCTACCCTACACAAACTCATATTGATTAGGAGAAATGATTTTAGCAGCCACAATTGTAAGCCTATCCGCAAGTATTTTGGAAATAATCTTAAATTTGAAATTAGCAATAACAATCGCTCTGTAATCTTTAATGGATTCAACACCCTGAATCTTAGGAATAAGAGATACCACATTACTATTTATTCCACGAAGAACTCAAGTTTGTTTAAAAAATTGTTGAACAGTTTTGCAAACATCTATTCCAATAATTTCCCAACAAGAATGATAGAAAATACCACCAAAACCATCAGGACCAGGAGCATTATTACCATTAAGATAGGACAACCAACAACGGTATTAGCCCAAGAATCATGAATAAGCTTCAATTGTCTACTTTGACCAGTGTATTTTTTATAGTCTAGTCTTCAATTGTCTAGTACAGGTCTTAACAAAATTGATTTATTCTAAGTGTTTTAACCATAATAAATAATATTGTTTTGAATGACTATTAATTTCATCTAACTATTTGATCAAAACAGAAGGCGAATTACCAACATATTAGTCATCAATAAGATCATCTAGTCAATTACATGTACTTTGTGCAAACCATAGACGTATCAATGGCCAAGAAACCTAAAACATATGTGCTACAACGTGCAAGTGAAATAAAAAGTTAATAAAAAGTTAGTTAAAAGGAATACATTATGCAAAAAGAAAAAAGCATTTTAAAAAACTTTTCGTAGCAAGTTATCTATTACAAGTTGTATGGGGTTGTCTAATAGTTTTAGAAAATGTTCACAAGTGTTTATAAAATTACTAAGGGTTTATACACATACAACAAAAATAATAGTGATCAATTTTGTTTTCATACTGTTTTGCCTTAACTTGTGTCATGTCCAGCTACCAACAGTAAAGATTCTATTAATCAATCAATGATACAAGTATTATCTTTATCATTTATCTCATCATGAGATGATGCATGCCTATGGTATATCACTCCAAGCTAAGGACAAAATGCACTCTTAACTGAGTTCGCCATGCTACTGTTGGAAAGACAACAATAGTTATTTGAAAGGATACTCTCAAAGACATGATATCAAATATACACTCCTAATTCTAGAAACTAACTTTACATAAGTGAAGGATTTACAAATAAAATTTTGTCTCTCATGTTGTCTAGTAGATGATTTATAAACTAACACTTAGAAGTTTCTAATCTTTTGTCATGCAATGTTTCATGTAAGTCGTATATACTGCATTCACTTCAAATATTAGTCATTATTGCATGTCATGACTTCTATTTATAGATGTCCTAAAAGATCGTTATAGATTACATGTTATTCTTTTATATTTATGTCATCACTTTCTAAAACAAGTTTAAATTTATGTCGACAACTTTCTTTGTAGTACTCTAACTATTATATGAAGGACATTATTTATGTAACTCCCTTATGTAATAGTGTTAACACCACATTGAGTATAAAATCTTTGATAGTTGACTCAATGTGTCAGAATCATCATTGGGATGCTCGAGTCAACTCTTGGGACTTGTAGACATTCTTGTAGTTATCTTATGATAAACTTCATCTATTTTTCTTGCATTTGTGTCTTTTCTTTATGTGCTTTACTTTTTCTACTCTTTCATAAATATATATTATTTTTAGCTTGCATGTAGATAGACTTTGACATACACACAAACACACACACACATAATTTGAAACCTATTTTACTCTTTCTTTTCCTTTTCTTCTTTTTATCTCCTTGTTTTTTCTCACTGTTTTCTTGTGCTGAGATTGTGACCCATGGCCTCTATTTATAGGGTTTTTGTAATAACTGCTTATGGTTCCATCTGAATTGTTTAGTTTTGAATTTATTTAGATCCCAATGATTAGTTGCAATTGTAAAGGTTGAGGTGGCATGATAAAATGATGAGAATGGCTCAATTTTATCTACATCATTAAATGCTTGGTGATATTTGTTTCTAATCTTATCCTCTCTTTTAAAGGACAAGTAAAAGTTGTTATTGCATGGTGAAATGATGACAAAATAAGATATTTATCTTCTATTTTAAAGGATAAATAATTTTTACTCTTATCTCATATTTATTAGTCTCTATATTCATGTTCCTAATTTAGAATGGAGATATTTTCACTTGATTTTATTGAATTTGTAAAGAATAATCACATAAACTTGAAAATTTCAAATAAATTCCATTAGTACAATTTCTAATTCCATTTTAGAATAAATCATTAGTAAAATTGATAAATCATTCACTTTGTTTTGTTGTTGCATAGCACAAAGCAATTGCTAAAACAAAGTGGAAAAAAATATCTTTTGAAAACAATGACCCTTAGTTTTTCATATAATAACTTTTGCAAGAAAAATAAAGGGTATTGTTGCTTTACCTTTCCTTTTGAAAAATTTTTGTTAGTTTTCTTTCAATGAAGAAATTTATTCCCCTTTTCTTAGTTTTCTTAGTTTGCTTAAGTAAAAAGGCATGACTAATCATTCATATAATCTAAACTTGGTCTTTAAAATAGTTTTCCATTCATGTCCTTCTTTAATTCTTATTTGAAGATAATCACTCTTAAGATTAATTTTAGAAAATATGTTAGCTCCATGTAACTCATCGAAAACATCATTTAACTTAGGGATTGGATGCTTCTACTTTATAGTGATGTTGTTGATGGTCATACAATATGTACACATTCCCTATGACCCATATTTCTTAAGGACCAATAACAGAGGAACAACACTAGAACTAAGACTCTTCTAAACCCAACGCTTCTTCAGCATTCATTTACTTGATTTTTTTTATCTCTTTAGTCTCTTGAGGGTTAGTTTTATAAGTTGACCTATTGGGTAGGCTTGCTCCAAGAAGTAAGTCTATTGGATGTTTTGTTACTCTCAAAGGTGGAAGTCCACGAGGCACCTCTTTAGGAAACAAATCATCAAACTCTTTTAACATTTTCTGAACCCCATGTGCGAGAGAATCAAGTTCATGACTTGTAGAGCAAGTTTATTTTTGCAATAGAAAAGGAAAAGAGAGTGTTCAACTAGAAGGGGTTTATTATTTTTATTTTTCAAAGTTTTTTTTTTTAACAACTTCTTTTGGAGAGGACACAAACCTCCAAACCCAATTCCTTCTCACCTTTTACTTTAGGTGTGGGAGAGAGTTTTTAACTTTTTTTTCTCTCTCTTTTCTCCTCTTCAAGCTTATTTTTCCTTTTTATTTGGTCCTCTCTCACTTGTTGAGGTGTGAGAGGACTCAAGACTATTTTCTTACCCTTGTGAATGAAACTTATCTTATTGGTGAAATCACCATGAATAGTTTGTTTATCAAATTTTCATGGCCTTCCAAGTAGAATGTCTAACTTCCATAGAAACTATATCACATAAACTTCATCTTTGCATTTGCCTATGAAAATTGAAAACTCACTTGTTGATTAACTACTATACCACTATCACTTTTTATCCATTGAAGTTTATAAGATTTTGATGGGGTGTAACTTTTAAGGCTAGTTTGTTTACCAACCTAGAACTACAAGAGTTATCCACGAAGTTTACTCAAAACTCCAAGATATTTTCCCTCCCATCAACACCTTGATTAAAAAAAATCTTTGTGTGATTTCATTCAAATGGTGTATTACATTTCAGGAAATGTAATCTTTAATTTCATCAAATCAAATAGTTTCTAAAGAACACATTTGATCATTCTTACTCGTTATAATTACCTTTTTGGCACATTAAGGGCCAATAGTCAATTTGGTCTAATGGTTTTTAAGAAAATCAATTTCATCCTAAGTTTTCTTAAAAGGTATGGAATTTGGTCCCTTTTGTTAAATTTGTATAAACGACGTTAACTGGTGATGATGTGACACACAGAGTGACATTGTTATGCACATGTGGACTCCACATGTAATCCAACACCCTTTTCTTCCATCCATCCATCCATCCTCCCATGTGAGAGTCTCATCTTCATCCTCACTAAAACCCCTTCTCTACCTTTTTATGAAACATGTCGTCAACGTCATAGCCATCACTCTTCTCCACACTTACAACCCTAAACAAATTAAGTAATTAAGTGTGGCTTCTTCTCCAATGATGTATTGCAGAACAATAACATTTTTTCTCTGGAGTCCCCCTTTGGTGATAAGACCAAATAGGCTTATATACTACTATACCATCCTTCAATTCGGTGCTTGAATCACCATAAAAATATTCACCAATGTGAAAGCGAAGTTATAAGAAGGGAACAAGCACAAGTACAAAAAGGGAATAACAATTTTAACTTTGAGTTCGTCTAGGACGTGTAAAGCGAAGCTAAGCTTAGTACTTGTTGAAGGAGTCGCGGATGAGAAAGGACCAGAATTTTGAAACCATATTCTTGTTAATCGGTATAGAAAATAAGCCCATTTAAAAATAAATTAATATTAAATATGAATTTAAAGGTCATGGTAAATACAAATTAATGTGTATTTAAAAATAGTAGTGATTATTACAGTGTCCAATAAATTCTTATAATTTTTTCTTGTTATCTTCTACTTGATATAAACATTAATATGATTAAGAAAAAAATATCTAACCAGAAACTCTGCTCTCCGATGGCGCTTGGTGTGAGAGTGGAAAAGAGTGAAAGAAAAGAAAGAATTTTTTTCCACAAATTTCTAATTTTAAACATCAAACCTTTTTCAAGATGTGAGGAGTTTTAGAGTGTTTAGTCGATTATTTGGGATTTGGAGTCAAATTTAAAAATGGAAAATTGATTTTCAGGTTCGAGGAGGTTAGTGAGGTAGTGATTAAACGACAGGAAAGAGTTAGAGGAAGAAGATTGAGAAGGGTTAGGATTTTCATGGGAGAGAATGGAATGAGGAGAGAGAAGGGTGTTGGAATACACTGAGGAATACAAGTGGAGTTCATCTGTGCATAACTATGTCACTTTATGTGTCACATCATGACTACTTATTTTTTTTTAAAACCAATAAACCAAATTGACTATTGATCCTTAATGTAGAGACCAAAAAGGTAATTATACCTTTATATAAATATTTGATTTTTATCTAATTGTTATTTGATATTCTGATTTGATATTTACTTCAGTATAACTTATTTCTTAACATTTGACATTGAAAAGAAGAAAATATAAATCCTATGAAAATGAAACACTAATTTCATATCCATTAAACATAGGACATGAATAAATTTTTACTTCAAAATAAATAAAAAGATAATAAAAGAGATACTTACAACATTATCATACCTAATCAAACTCATAAATTACTACCATTTTAATGTGTTTTTATGTTACGGTTATGGTAGATTTGGCAAGAAGAAAAAAAATATTAAAACTTTGAATGGAAAAAAATAAGAAAAAGAAAAAAACAATAAATAAAAATAACATAAAAGTAAAAGTTTTGGTTTAATAGAAATAGGAAATAAAGAAATTGAAAAAATTTAAAAAAAAAAAACATAATTCTTTTCACTAATATAATCGATTATCCACACTCTTAACCGATATTTTTATTTTGTAAAAGTAATATTTGATGTCCATTTACATTAAAACAATTTATTAGCCACACTAAATCGACTATTCTTTTTGTTAAAAATGATTTTTGGTGTTCGACTCCATCCAACTGTTGGAACAAATAAAAAGGGCGTAAAGCCGCTATTTTTAGTTTTTTATCCCATCACTTTCTCTTTACTAAAATACTACACTTTTAAGTGTTGGGTATAAGATGACTGAAAAATTGAAACAAAATAGGTGAAGTTTGGTAAAGATGTAATAGAAAGACAAATTTTTCCAATAACAAAATAGGATCCAGTTGTTGGTATAGTTATATTCTTACAAATTTACTCATTTCTCTCCATTCAAATCAGTAAACTTTCAAAATATATTTCTTTAAATTTTTCACCTATTTTTTTCAACCCAACAGTTTAAAGACTCATTTTTTAATTTTCTTTTTGTACTTATTTTATTCTCATGCTTTATATTTTTTCCACGCTATCAAAGTGTTATTCCTCGTTTCCTCACGTCCCGCCCTTACATTTCATTCACTAGAACCATTCCCAGTCTCAAATTTACAACAATTCAAATATAACTTCACAAACTTGTTTCAAGTTTTGCTACTTTAAGATACAAAAGTGAACTTTTCACTAGCACAATTTCAAGCCTACACAAATTTGCAACAATCCAGATATAACTTCAGAATTTGTTTTCAGCTTTGGTACTTGAAGATACAAAAGTGAACTTTTCTCGTTTATTCAAAAAACATTTATTGTATAAAAAACATTTAAAATACAAACGTTAATATTCACCAATCAATATCCGTGTATCAGTTGGGAAAACATTTTATTAAAATAGCAAATATTATTAGTTTTCCTCATTAAATTTTCAATAAAATAAAGCTATATTATTCGAATTCATAAAAATTCATACTCATTGGATGCTTGTGCACTAAATACACCTATAATACAAGTCATTTTATATCTAGTACCTAATAAGTTCGAATATTAGTGGCATCATATCAAATGCTGATTACAGCTATCTTTTCTTGAAAGGTTCCCCTACCTACAGATTCGCTATTCCACCATGATTCATTGGTGTCACTTTTGTACTGTACAGTTTAATGGCATAATTGAGCTACACAATGTTACACGTAACTAAATTAAACAGAGGCAGGCTACATGCAAGCGTTTGGCTACACAGAAGAAAATTATACTACAAAGAATATCTAATCGCGCAGAACTTTCAACCAGACTTCCAGGATGATATATTACTAGAATTCCAACTCCTTCCTTCCATTGAACTGCTTTTGAAGATACACAAAAGATTTTACCACATTGTCTCTCTGCAAGTCCATGAGTATAGGCACCAACTAAACGCCTACATGAAATTTAAAATGTGCACAACTATAGATTTTAGGAATCTGAAATAACAACAATAACAGTGTAGCTATAAATAGAGGAATACAAACCTCAGTATTTGATTCAAAGAACTCAATATTCGTTATTTTATCGACATGTATTTTAATAAATGGAAATATATATTATTTCGTCTTACAAAATATATTTTTTCAGCTTTTTAAACAAGGAAACAGAAAAAGGGTACAGAAAAGTGCGTGGAGGGGAAAGACAAAGCTCAAAAGTCAACCTGAGAAGGGGCACTGCACCAATCTTCTGCATTAACCAAGATACTCTAGGTTGAAGAATCCTTCTGCTTTGAAAAGTATAACAATGGAAAAAAATACGTTAGGTGTGTTAGCATGGAGCATGGAGAAGATTATAAAGCATTTAGGTCCACAAAGTCAGCAAAGAGTAGATATCACGTTAGTGATATTATTTACTTATTGTATACATGTTGTATGAACTGTGATCTGCGAGAATTATAAGCATACTCCAAAACCAATTGAAACTTTGACTAACCAAGGGATATTGCAGAACTTTGGACCATAAAAATTGTGTTTATCCACCAACATTGACAACCTTCCATTTTAACAACGGTTTCAGGTTTAGTAAGAACAAAAGAAAAAATGTTGTTAATAAAAAACTGAAATTTAAATCTAATTCAAGTTCACAAAATTAATTTCCAACACTACTTCGGAACTGAATGTCTTGAGTATGGGACTAGGAGAGAATTTGATAACAAGTGACACAAAACTCAACAAACTTAACTAAGATAAAATATAAATGGTTAAGAAAGTAGAATTTAAATTTAACTTAACCTCATAAAATCAATTTGTAAGATAAGATTTACACTCGTTTCTATACTATAATTTGACTTTATCTCTAGGGGATGTGTCATGCGCACTCTTCAATAGTTGCCTTTCAACCAGAACGCAGGTCTATCTGGATTGCTAATACATTGCTACATGTACTTCTGTCTGTATAATCTTGTCATTCTTCATTAAACATAAGAGATTCGGTGGGACAAGCGATTTGTGATCTTTCCAGACTATTATGCTCCGCAAAACTAATCGCTTATTATGGAATGCTTGTAAATTGTAATTTAGATTAATGCATTACTCTTTCACTGTCGTCATGATGATTAATTGATGTTATGTTTTCACTAACATTCATATAATAAAACAAATTTAAAATAACAATACGGGCCACAAGTAGGCATATAGCATATTACACTAGTGGCCTCGATTGTAGCAAAAAGCAACGTACTTAATAAAGACATTGCACCATCTCACAAACCTAGCTTGTTTGTAATTGTGATTAAAGCTGTATATCACAAGTATCAATTTGTAAACTGTAACTAACCTTTGACTGTAATATCTTTTTACTGTCACTGAAGTATTGATTTGGATGGTTAATCCCTGCATCACACGGCACGCCATGAAGAGCTTCAAATGTCAAGGTGCAAGCCAACTGCATAAAGGTCATCCACATAATCAAACGGTTGAAATGGACTACTGAAGTTCAGTCGGTTGTGCTTAGGCCTACCTGATAATGTCTATTTCTCGCTTTATCTAGCACATCTTCCATTGCTCGACTGTTTACCCCCATTCGGTCCAGAGCAGCTCTCAGATTCTCCTCGCTATTAAATTCAAATGGCGTCAATTAAAAATAAAATACTGTAAAGGATTAAATATCAGGTCACGTCCAAACAAAAATAAAATACTGTAAAGGAGACTGAACCGAATAAACATTTCCAATGATGATTAAAATCTAGTAAACTATAACCCCTTCAACTGTATTTAATGTGCAGCTTACTCCCTGGTGCAATCTACCCCACGACCCCAAACCCCCCGTCCTCCACCTATTCATTGTAAATCAAGATCATAGGGCATGGCCAAAGAATAGGGATTTATGTGCTCAAATTCCACCATTAGATTTACAACTAGAATATCATTACATTTACAAAGTACATATAATATCACATGAAACACATTATTTCTAAAACACAGGGAAGTAAGCGATAAATGAATCTAGAAGCATTGACTATTACAAAGTGGACTTTAAGTCTAACTCAATTCCATAAAACCGTCTCATGAGGTGAGGTTTACACTCACTTATATACAATAAAATGCTCTAATTTCAACACACACCGAAAGTGACAACTCGTGTGTGGGATAACATATTATGAGTGGTCCGATAACGACCCGATTGCGGGTGGCACAATAAGCCCAACAAACACTCGTTAGAATAGACTTTAAATGGCTCTTATACCATTATACAAAATGGACTTTAAACCTAACTCGACCTATAAAACCGACTCATGAGGTGAGGTTGACACCTACTTATATACAATGAAATGCTCTAATCTCTAGTCGATGTGGGATCTCCAACACACAGATAAAATGGGTAGTTATTTGGTTTGGGTTGTTATACGGGTTGTTAGTTTCTGTTTATTTCTTTGGCCCATGTTTACTGTTTTATAAGTATACCCCTGTAATTACTCAATACGTTGAAGTCAATAATATTTTTCCTTTTCTTTCTTTCTACGCTTCTTCACACTTAGGGTTCATCAAGTCCCTTTTCTATTCTTTTTGTTTTCTTTTACGATGTTAGAATTGAAGTGCCTCATTTGCTCCAAAGTGCAAGTTCTTTTGTCTTCTACACAGGGCTTCTACACCACCATTTGGACTGAAGCTACAACACTTTCTACCATCTCCCGCAAGGCGCATCTTCATCTCAGTTTTGTATTAATCGTGTTATGGTATCAGAGCTCTTCAATTGAAGAGCTCTGTTGCGTGACTCTATTTTTTCTTGTTTCAATCTTTTTTCCTTTTCCATTTTCTTTCTCAATCTGTCTTCAATTCTTGCTTTTCTAGTTTTTCTTTTTTTCTTATTGTTTCCCTTTACAAATATGGCAGAAGAACAAAATAAGATTTCTTCCTCCTCCAATCAAACGGAACAGTCGACCCCATCAGCCGAAAGTTCCTGTACTTGCATCCTAGCGAAAATCCTGCCACATCGTTGGTGTCGCCGCTGCTAGAACCATCAAATTACTAGAGTCGTTCCATGTTGACGCCTTTGAGCGAAAAAACAAAATAGAATTGGTTCTCAGAACACATCCTTGTCCAGCAAAAGATCACTCTTCTTACCCTTCCTGGTACAGATGTAACAACATGGTGGCTTCTTGGTTAATTCACTTTGTCTCTATACCCATTAGACAAAGTATAGAATGGATTGAAAAAGCACTGGATATTTGGAATGATTTGAAAGTTAGGTATTCTCAGGGTAATTTGTCTAGGGTTTCTTATTTACAATTTGAAGCTGCTTCTTTAAATCAAGGTGACCGATCCATGACAAATTATTTTACTAAGCTGAGGATTATTTAGGATGAATTAGACAATTTTAGGCCTAATCCTTAGTGTTCATCAAGATACGTGTATTGTTGCTTCTGTCATATGTCAAAGAAAATATGAGGACCAAGCTATGCAGTTCCTTAGGGGTTTGAAAGATCAATATCACAACATCCGATCCCATGTCTTGCTTATGGATCTTGTTCCTTCTATAACGAAAATCTTCTCCCTTGAGGTTCAACAAGAATTAGCTAGCAATCATCTTATTTCTAATATCAATAGTGCTAACACTAAACATGTGAATTCTTCTCCTGTTTGTACCTTCTGTGGTAAATCTGGACATTCTGAGAGTGCATGTTTTAGAAAAATTGGTTTTTCCCAATCAAGATAATAGAACCCTCAAAAATAGTGAAAATAGAACGCAATGTACCTATTGTAATAGAAGTGGTCATACCATTGATTCTTGCTACAAGAAACATGGTTATCCTGCTGGATATAGGTTATATGATGATGGTCAAAATAACCAAGCTCATAATATGATTGTTGCTGCTGATGATAGTTTTTCTGAGCATTGTTCAAAAGAACAGGAACACAAAGATAATCCTTTTACAGCTCAACAGTATCAAATTTTATCTGAAATGTTCAAACAAAATGGCGATAGTGGTGCTGTCCAAATAAACCAAGTGGGATCCTTCTCTGCATATCCAAATCACAAAGCTCTTAAGCAGTCTTCAACGGGTAATACCATTTTAAATTTTGCAATTAAAACTGAAATTTTTTGGATTCTTGATTCTGGAGCAACAAATCATGCATGCACTATTTTATCAGCTTTCACTGCTTATAGGAAAATCAAACCTATTCTCATTAATTTACCCAATGGAAATCATGTGTATGTTGAATATTCTGGAACTGTCATTTTCAATAAAAAGTTTTTTATTCAAGATGTTTTGTATGTACCTCAGTTTTCTTTCAATTTGATTTCTACTTCCAAACTTTGTCTACATCTGAACTGCCATTTGATCTTTTTCTCTACCCACTCTATTATACAGGACAACCTAACTCGAGAAGATTGGTTTAGTTAGTGTCAAAGCTGGCTTGTACATGTTTAATTCTGCCATTTTTCTTTTTTCTGCAATGCTTAATATTGTTCCTTCTATTCATTATATTGCTAAGGACTTTAATTTGTGGCACTATAGACTGGGACATCTTTCTGATGAAAGATTATGTGTTGAGAACTCTATCCTTTTATTTCTTTTGGAAAAATACATTTGTGTGATATTTTCAATCGTGTCAAACAAAAGAAACTCCCTTTTACTTTAAGCACTTCAAAAACTACAGTTGTGTCTGATCTTATACACATGGACATTTGGGATCCTTGTTCTATAAATTCTATGCAAGGTTTCAGATATTTTTTGACTGTTGTAGATGACTTTTCTAGTTATAGTTGGACTTTTCTCTTACATGCAAAATCTGAAGTTATACAAAAGATTGTTAGTTTTATTGCCTATATTGAAAATCATTTTCATACTACTGCTAAAATCATTCGTATGGACAATGGCCCTGAATTTTCTATGAAAGATTTCTTTTCTTCCAAAGGTATTATTCATCAAACAACATGTATTGAAACACCCGAACAAAATAACATAGTTGAACGCAAACACCAACACCTTTTAAATATCACTCATGCTTTAATTTTTCAAGCTCATTTACCTTCTCTTTTTTGGGATTTTGTTGTTCAACATGCTACTTACCTTATTAACTGTACTCCTACTCCGTTGTTGCAAAACATTGCCCCATATGAGAAACTACATGGTAAACCTTGTGACATATCCAATTTACGTGTTTTTGGATGTCTTTGTTACTCTAGTACTCTTACTGCACATAGAAAAAAGTTAGATGATAGGTATGTGCATGGCACTTTTCTTGGATTCCCTGCTCATACAAAGGGATATATTTTCTTAAATCTAAAATATCATTGTATTGAGATCTCAAGACACATCATCTTTTACGAAAATCATTTTCCCTACATGTCGAAAAATGATAAAAATGACAATCCCAAGAGTTTGTCTTTACCTATACCTTCAAATAATGATATCAATTATGATCTTACTTTTGAATCTGCAAATACTACACCTCAGGACACTGCTCCACGTGAGGATATTTCTCCACATGAGGCTACTACTCCACATGAGGATGATTCTCTTATTCAAACCATACCTGATGCACCACCTAGACGGTCCAGTAGACCACTACGACCACCCACGTACTTAGAAGATTTCCATACTCAAATACCAAATGCAAGCAATGTAAGTTCTAAATACCCTATTCACACAAAGAATCATAATGAAAACGAAACCGTACAGGTAGGTTCCACAATTGATTGAAGTAAGAATAGAGGTACAAAAGAGTTTATAGTTTTTCACTACTATATTCACATAACAGCAAGAACTAGTAGTTAGCCTAGCTAAAACATATATAGTAGTTTCATATCAATGCCTTGCCCTAGGAAGCATCCTTGTCCTCAAGGATTAAAAAATGGGAACTTTTTCTTCAAATCATAGTAAAATTCCCATGGAACATCTTCAAGCACCTAGTGTTTTCATTTGATAAGCATCTTTGTGACTATGACTCCCTTTTTCTTCACTGTCATTTTATCCAAAATAACCCCAGTTTATTTTCCCTTAATATATCATCAGTTGCATAAAGAAGCTCGCTAGAAGACAACAGCACTCACGACTGAGGTGGAAGCTCCAACTTATAAGCAATTGTTCCCACACGATCCACAATTTTGTAGGGGCCAAAGAACCTAGGACTACGCTTCATATTTGGTCTTTGAGCCACCAAAATCTGTTTAAAGAGATATAGTTTAACAACTATATCATCTATTTGATAATATTTGTCCTTTTTGTGTTTATTCGTAGTTTGCTTCATTCGTTTTTTTAGCCCTCTTTAAATGGAATTTCATAAGCTTCATCATCTCCCTTTTCATGAAACTTCTGTCCACTAATTCAATTTTAGACTTCCTTGGAAGATATGGGAGGTATATAGGGGGTGGTTGGCCGTATACAATCTCATAAGGATGGTATTAACTGTTGTATAGGAAGTAGTATTATGCTTAGGGAAGCCACTTACTCCATTGTTTAGGTGAAACTCAACACAAGCAACTCAAATAGGTTTCCAAGCACCTATTCACAACTTCAGATTGCCCATTTGTTTGTGTATGGTAACTTGAAGATAGTTGTACTTGAACTCCCTGATAGGCCACAAATTCATGCCTGCTAACAAAGACTTCACAGTCACTAGTGATAGTATTAGAAAACCCGCACAATTTGAAGACATGATCCATAAATGATTGTGTCACATCCTTAGCTGTATAAGGGTAAGAAGGCCATACAGTGAGAAGTCTTACTTAACCTGTCTACAATTACAAATACAACCTACTTTCCACAAGACTTGGGTAATCCCTCAACAAAATCCATTGTAATATGTTGCCATATTTGGTTTGAAATAAGAAGGGGTTGCAACAACTTAGGAGAAGCTGAAGTATCATATTTGTTGCGCTGGCATACAACACACTGCAAAATAAAATGTTTAACATCTTTTCTCATACCCCTCCAATACACCACAACCTTGACCCTCTGCATAGTGGCATTTATACCCGAATAACCTCCCATTCATGTAGGTGAAAAGTGTAATTCTTGCCACAAAATGGGCAGGCAACAAGTAATGTCTCTACCTCTAAATTGCAAAAACTAGGGCCAGAAGTCCCTTCTTATAAGAGGATAAAGATTGTTGTTGTTGGTTTAACATCCTGCTAATAGAAGTAATCGGATGGTGCTCTGACATTAACACCGCACCAATACCAAAACCCAAAGCCTCTACTTCAACTATGAACAACTTTGAAAAATCTGGCCAGAAATGGAGCCTAACTCAACTTCTTTCAAATGCTGAAAGGACTTAGTAGCTAGATTGAGTCCATAAAAATTTGTCTTTTCTTAAAAGATCAATAAGAGGTTTAGCAATCCAGCCTAAACCTTTCACAAACCTGCAATCCCAAAAATCCTTATAGTTGTTTGATGGTATTAGACAGTTCCTCATAGCTTCTATCTTGCGGGGATCCGTAGAAATGCCTATAAAGATGAAATGCCCCAAGTATTCAACCCTATCCAAAGCAAAGAAACACTCAATTTTCTTAGCAAATAATGAATTACATCTGACGGTGTAAAAGACTTTTCTGAGATGAACCACGTGATCTTCTATATTGGCACTACAAATGAGAATGTCATCAAAGAATACCAAAAGAAATTTCCTCTAGAGTTGAAAGATTGAGTTCATCAATCCTTGGAATGTAGCTGGTGCATTTGTGAGACCAAAGGGCACCATCACATATTCATCATGACCCCCATGAGTTTTAAAAGCCCGTTTTTGTTCATCATCAAGATTCATTCACACCTCATTGTAACCAGCTCTTACGTTTATCTTCAAAAGGATTGAGGATCCTTGCAACTCATCTAGAAGATTATCCATAAGAGGAATAGGACTTGTTCTTGAATGTATTCTTGTTATGTTCCCTATAGTCCACACACAATTGCCAAATTCCATATGTTTTTTTCCACCAGCACAACCGAACTAGCCTAAAGACTATTGTTGTTTTAGATTACCCTAGTTTTAAGATAATCCTACACCAATTTATTTATAACATCCCTTTCAGATTTAGCGTATAAGCATATGGTCTTTTGTTGATCGAGTTTACAGCTTGAATCAAAGGAATTCAATGATCATGATTGGGTATGAAAGGTGGTAACTAATTGGGATCCTAAAAAGTATCAGCAAGACTCTTCAAACAAATCTTATATCACCAACAGAAGTTATGGTTAATCCAGTTGGACCACAAAAGAGTGTAACCCTTCCTTGTTGTCACACAGCTACAACATAGAAAAATGAACAACCCGATAACAAGTGAAACAGTAGATCCAACAAATATTGATAGGATAGACTTTAATACCATATTAAAAAGTGAGTTCAAGTATAACTCAATCTCATAAAATTTTATAAGACGAGAACTACACCCCACTTAAATATTATAATTCAGTCGTATTCTTAGTCGATGTGGGATCTCCAGCATCACCTAATGTGACCTACCATTCCACACTTAAAACTAGGTCGTAGCAACCCAGAGTAATCAAATAGCAAAAGTAGACATTGTTTGTTGTATATTCCAAGAAAAAAAATTAACATAGAGTTCATTGTAATCTTGTTACCATTAGTGGCTCTCTTTCCTCATTTCTACAGCCAAACTTCTTGACTATTTGAATATCCAAGAAATTATGAGTTCTGCCACTATCTAACAAAATATGCAAGGGATGTTTGGAACAATAACCAATGACCCACATTGTTCTAAAATTGGCCACGCTTGTGAGGGCACTGACCGAAATCTAAGGCTCTTGTACATGGGTTTCGGTTGCTGTAATTTCATCACAATCCTCATTGTCTATAGCTTCTAAAACATGAACCTGTAATTTCGTGCGTCAAATTATGCTCCGAAGTGTATGGTTGACCACAAAAGTAGCAAACACCCTTGTATCTTTCATTCATATATGCTGGTGTCAACGTTCTTGTTGAGCGAAAAGCAGTTTTAGTTGTTTTGGAGATTTTAGGCATATCCCGATTTTTCTAGTAGCAAAGCAACTAGTTCAGGACCTAAGATGCCTTTATTGTTGAATTTCAATGAAGGTTCTGCAGAAGTTGATGTGCTAGCTGCTTCATACATTCTTGCTAACATGAATGCCTTTTGTACCATAGTGGGTTCAAACAAATGCACCAGCATTTGTATATCCTTCTTTAAGCCACCAAGAAAACAAGTTAAGGCATACTGCTCGAAGAGGTTCAGGCAATTATTGAATTCTTCATTATACTCATCGACACACTTAGTTTGTCGGAGCTTCATCAAGTCCAACATAGGATCCCCACACACACAACATCAAATCTTTCTAATTAAATTGCTATAAGCCATCCACGACAGCATAGAACAATTTGACCGAGGCAGTGTGCCTTTGTAGAGCACAGCCTTCTAAGTGCACTATAGCTAATTGAACCCGAACATCCTCAGGTGTATGATCAATTAAAAAAATTCTCACATTATTGGTCTACATTCTCACCAAATCTTGGAAAATCAATTCCTGCTAATCTTGTACCACAGGAAATGAATCTAGGTACATTGGCAACACGAAGAATCATATAGAAAAGGGAACCCTACAAGCAGGTTCCACAATCAATTAAGGTAAGAATAGAGGCACAGAGGAGTTTACAATTTTTCACTACTATATTCACATAACAGCAGTAGGAACTGGCAGTTAGCCTAGCTAAAACAAATACAGCAGTTTCATATCACATCATTATAAATGACGCGAGGGGAGACTCTTAACAAATACAATAGTGGACTTATTTCCTTGACTAATATTTACATCAAGATACATGAATTTACATAAAGAAAACAATTACATCAAGCCCATTAAGAGTAGTTAATTAAATTCATTTAATTAATAATGCCATGAATTTAAACGGTTTAGGTTGTGATTATATTTAATGACCCTAACACTAATTGTAATTCAAAAGATAATATTTTCAATTATTAAATGACTTTTTCTATTTATAACCCAATAAATACACTCCCTTTCATGATATATCGCAATACATTAATGGCACAAAGGGTGCTAATAATTTAGTCATCTTCCTACACACTAATACCTATGAACAATAAATGCATTCTAACATGTGATGCATGAACAATCAAATACTATCATTAACTAATTTAATCATAACTTCCAAAAAAAAATTAGTAAATTTATCATTCAAGCATTGATATGCAGCCTACAATGTAAAAATTTATTGTAAGCAGGGAGAGGTTTAAATTATATTTCTCTTCAATCTTTCCAATAAGTTAGTCAGTGATAAAAATGTGTTATTAAAATAAATAAAATTATAATGATTGGGCTATTAATAATCCCGAAGATGTAGTTAGCAGCAAAAGAATGCAAATAAGGTGTCGCAAGTGTCCGTGCTAAAGTTTATAGTTGGAACCGAAACTTAGGTTATAAGAGAAGGGAAATAAATAAATATTGTAATGCAGTAATTATAAGAAACACAATATCATTTTCAAATGAATTAATAGTTAATTTCCTTATATACCCTTATTTAGCGTGGAGTCTACTAATGAAATATACATTCATTTTCATGAAAAATGAATGTAGTTATTAGGTTATTAGCAATACAAGCCACACTCATTGGATGAAAAAAAATATTTATTACGAAAGTGACACTAAATATAACCAAGACTTGAACCATTTAATTTTTTGAGCATGTTTTTTATACAATTTAAACTTATGGCATATTAATTAAAATTAACGAACTAAACTTCTTTTATATGAATCAAGTATTTGTTTCTTATATATAGCTAAAGTTGCTCTTGCAAGTTGCAACCCGAAAGACAAAAAGCCTCCTAAATGTGATCAATCACAAATTGCAAAGAATTACACAATTTTCTAATTACGTGCCTTAACTTAATTATTAGTTATTATCCTAAAATATAACTGCTACAAGTTCATCTCTATGAATAACGGCCACCAGGCAGTTTCCCTCTATGACTATACTCCTACGACAGGATTAATACTGGTTATTATCTATTTATACCACCCAGCAGTTCCTTCTGGCATTTCCTACTTCTAGTGTACTTCTGCCAGATGGGCTAGGCTGATTTCTGGACCGAGGATCTGCCAGGTTTCCCATCATAATTTCATTAAAATATCATTGTTTTTAAAAGGAAAAACTTGTACCAAACCTAAACCATCCTATTAACACACAAATATTAAGAGCGACCTGAAATGTCGATAGGGGCAACCATGATGATCTCCCGTTCCAGGAGTCGAAGAGATAATCTTTGAACAAGAATAAGGAGTATAATCCTGCAGCATCATAAAAACATTACTAGTTGCAAATGCAAGCTAACACCAACTACGTAATTGAAATATCACAAAAAACAGTAGGAAAGTTCAAAACTTACAGTTCTCTTCCCTTCTTTTCCATAATTATGACGTATGCTGTAAGCGTATTGTTTTTCAAACTTCTCCAAACCAACCTACAATGGGATCTTACATTTGATTAGTTAATGTAATTTAATGAAAAGAAAAAAGTTTATGAAATACCTATTAGAAGTCTATATATACCTAGATGTTTACGAGATATGGAATACATTGAATGCAGGTATACAAATTCGGAATGATTTAAAAGTGTTATGAAATAATGTGCAAAAATTAGCTAACTCTAAAACTGTTGTCATTTTAATTCGCCATTCATATAACTGAAAAAAGCTCACATATTTAATTTCAAAAGTCTGAAGGAATTGTCACTTTCCTAACAGATAGCATATTAGAATTGCACATACCTTTTTAGAGAACTCTGCCCTCCAAAACGCAAGTGCATCCTCCAGATTCAACCCAACACCCTGCTTACATTGTCGAGAAAAGAACAACAGATCAGAGAACAAAGAAGACAAATCGGGAAAACAGATAAGCAGTAATCAAGAAATAAATGGATTAGGATGTCTAAATGATTTTCTCCATTAGTCAAGCATATTCCCATAAAAAATCAGAATGAACATTGAATTACTTTTGACAATGCTACAAATAAGCACCAATTTTTTGAACCAATCATAATCACCAACCATAACCTGTGTTCTTCAAAGCAGAGAATTGTTCCAAGTTACCCAATTGAAATGAATCAAAGTGTGGGAAACTGACAAAATTCTCAGGCTCGGTCGGTTCCATATAAAAGCAGAAATTTCAATTTTCCACAAAAGGTGCTGGACATTGTTCCATTTGTATATGTAGCTAATTAACTTGAAACTCAAGAAAGTAACTTAAGCTCTCAAGATAATTCCAGCCAGTCATTTTCCTTTCCCCAACCCATATGTAAAGAAACAACATGTGAAGGGTGAAGCCTCATTTAACACCTCAAACTTATAATCATCTAGACTCCGTAGAGTATTTTGTTTTATTATGCCCAGATGGTAAACAAAAGAAACCTTGAGAAAGAGGCCTAGTTGCATCCTCCCTCCATGCTTTAAATGATGATCCTCTTTCAGCTGCATTAAAAGTCATATAAATCAGGACATGTGAGATAGAACTGAAAAACAATACAAGGAGTCAACTCAGTACGAAAGAGATAAGAGCATATGAATCAAGAGGAAAGAAAGACATGAGCATAATTTGTTTCAATATCTAACCTTATCAAATAGGTGACGCATGCACAAAGGAAATGAGTTCTTGGCAACTTGATCAATGTCCTTTAGTGATATATCAGCATATTCTCTTGACTGCAAAGGTTCCAACCACAGTGAACTTGTCAATCCAACATCACATAAATACCTAACAGAAATTATTGAATTAATATACCGCTTGAATTACCTGAGAATAGTCAGGACCCAGATAACTTGAGCACAGGGCTTCCACAATCTACAATTACATAGAAAGCTAGTCAAGCTTTATAACAAAGAAAGGATCTATTGATATACGAAAACCACACTTACAGGAGTCAACCTATGTTTCTCTTGTTCTCTAATTGAAGATGTCCATTTTCTACAACAATTACATGAAAACTTTAAGAAACTTTAATCCCAACATTGCATTTAAAGAAAGAAAATTGAGAATACATGAGAAAAGTTAATGAGACCCAAATGACCAATGAAACCTGTTTGTAAGGACGAGTGTCTTTGATAACTGACTGCGGAATAGTGTGGCTACAAGTGAAACAATCTAGGAAGAAGCAAAATTGAAACATAAATATGATTTACTATTACGAATACTATGATCAAAACAAGAACTAATAAGTAATTACACTAGTCAACCTGATTCATTGCAACATATGCATATCCTTGACTAATTAATACTTTCCGCCCAGCCACAAGCTCTGGAACTTCTTCAAACGGAACCTATAATGGAATGACCGGAAATATATAGAAATGTTGTAACCCAAAAACTAATGAAGAATGCTAGCAGTTATTTGTGAGTTCTTACTCTGTTAGAAAGTTGGTAGCTAAGTTAGTTAACACAAATACGTGATGCAACATGAAAGTCAGGAGCATAAGAATGCCCACTTTCTAAAATTTCTACGCATGCACTTTTTTTAAAGAGGTTTCTTCAACAAGATTAATCAATCTTATCTATCAATATGACAGATGCAATCACAAGATATACACTCATTCCACTCACAACAAGCTTTTGAGCATTATATTACAAAAATAAGCTTCAAGGAAAACAACCACTTCCTGAGAAAAACTATTAGTAACAAAAATTGTAACTCTTTCGGCATGAAGGGTCTAAAATGTCAATATAAAGAAGTTCTAAATGGGTTAGATGATGTCTATAATTACTGTGCCTACATACGAAAATGGAACAGGAGTTTGTTCCAAGCTGCAATGGAAAAGAAAGGGAAAAATATCTTAAACTTTCAAAGAATAATGAAGGGACTTTGAGTAGTCAAAATAGCAAGGTCTATCTTTCACAAAATCTTCACTAACAGTATCATCCCAAAAGAACTCAATTTGAGGTGCTGAGAGAAGAGCTCTCTGTGTTTCTCACTCCCTCACTCACACAGAAAAACAAGCTTTCAAAATAAAAAAGACAAAAGAATAACCAATCACTATTTCCTAAAAAAATTGATAGATTAAAATATTTTTTAACAAGTAAACTGCTTTCTTTTTCCTTTATCTGAACAAAAAGGAATCAGTAGAATTCAATAGTTTTATTAAGAGAACCTATTTTCTACAGAGAAGGATAAGAAATACTTAAAACAGTCGAGTTAATATTAGAGCAGAACTGCATGTCACCCAGTCATTGGATATCTTCATTTGCAAGACATAAGTAGGAAATAAAAGATATAAGACATACCCTGTAGAAGATAGCATCAGCTGCAAAAAAGAAAGTAAACGGAGCAGAGCAAAACATAAGCTCATTAGACTTGAAAAAAGTAATAAAATAAGGAAATAAAACTTGAAGGGCAATAAATTCAAAATGTGTCGATTTTTTTCTTTTTCTTGCAAAACAAAAGTGCAAATATACCACTTAAAAATCCTAGATATCTCTTTTCAGAAATTATCCCATTCAAAGGCTATCTCTGTAGTGGATTTACGTGCTAAAGAAATCCTAAAATAGGAAGGAAAAAATATGCCTTAGATCTTAGGTAAGACCGACTGGTTATATTCCTATTAATTTAACAAGCTCCAGCATGGTGCATGCAAATCATATCTACCAACATGGTAAACGGCCATTGACAAAAATAAGCAATATGCTCCTACCAGTGGGTGCAGGCTGACCCATAGAGCGTGCAACTTGTCCCAATTTCTCCTTTATGCTCTGAAAATAATAAAAAATGAGTTTTTTTATAAGGTACTAAGATGTATCTGTGCCTCGGAACTAAATTAGATTTTGCATAAATCAACTTCATGGTAAAATTTAGAATCAAGAGACAAGAGAAAACCAATAAAACTAATGGCATGTGACTACCTCAAATTCCACATTGCTAACGGCCCTGTAAGGAAGGTTAAATTCTTCCATGACTGCCCTCTGTGCACTCACAAACATAGTAAATGATTAATAAGTACTTAACTAGAAATTCAAAAGCAATATAGAACAGAAAGATTTTACCTGAGCTTCAGCATTCAGAACACGAAATCGGTGGCGGAAGAGTGAAGATTCCATGGAAAGAAACCATTTCCTCAAGTCCTCCCTGGGAATACATGCATGCATTTATGAAATTTAGTACAGGAAGAACAATTTAGAAATATAATTAGGATTTCTTATGGCATCTTTTAAAAGACCTATGTTCCTTGCTTTGATATGAGCAAAGCATCATTCAAAATTAATACACAAATCTAAAATATGGTCAATACATGTAATTGATGTCAATGGTCTTAAACTATCGTCATTACCAATTTATTCAATTTGTAGTAACCTTCCGTTTATTTTGACAAGGTAAAACTTAAGGACTCTTTTCCATTGCCAAATAGAAATGCACAAAAAAGAGGATCTCTTACGTTCTGCAATACACAAGACGGAGAACAAAATGAGATACAATATCCTTGTTCAGAACATCAGATGCGTGTTGGTGTCTCATATTCACTTTCCACAGGTCCTTTACCTGTACAAGAGGTGGCGCACATGGAAACAGTCCACCACACAGCATTATTTTTTTTTGGTCAAGCATAAGAGAGAGACCGACAAATCAAAATTGGAAAATACATTTATTTACCAAATTTTCCATTTCTTCCGGTTTTTTCCCCCGCGACATACCATCTGAAATCCCCTTGAGAACTGCAACAAGAAATACTATCAATCAAAACAGAACCACAAAACTTGCAAAATGTCCGCCACACCGGAAGTGGAACAACAAACATACTCACGATTCCGACAATAATTCAACATATTTAAAAAACACACAAATCGCTTGCAGATTTCGGATATCGACTTCAACAATATACTCATTTTTTAAATCAATAATCATATGCATATATTGAGCAGCAGACAGAGTTATAAACAGAGTAGATAATCAAAACCCTAGGCACGAACAAAGAGGGAATTTGAATCAGATCTCTCAATTTGGAAGAATCCGCAGACCATAAAAGCAGGGAGATGAAGAAAACAGACCTCGGAGGCGGTCGATGGCGAAGGACTCGAACTCCTCGAGCCTAACTTCGAGTGAGGGAGCAGAGCGATAGAGGGGAATGGTGGGAACAGAAACGGCGTCGTTAGAGGAAGACAAGAAGTTCCTGCGACTCTGAGGACGAACGATTTCCATGGCTTTCTTTCTTCTCTATACGTGAGTCCCAATCGGCGAGAGTGTTAAGTGAGAGTTGGAGTTGGTTTGCAGGTTCTGAATCCGCGCCAAATAATTTGGCCCTGGGTACAAAATGGCGGGAAACTACTTTCCATCATAGGTATGGTATGGTAATTTCCAATTTTAATTTAAAATTGTAAGTTACTTGCATTATATTAACGATAATAATAAACAGAAATTTGTTTCAATTTTCCTTATTTAAAAAATTAAAATAATTAGTTTGAATAAAATGTTTTCCTTTTTTCAATTTTAATTATTACTAACAATTTATATATATATATATATATTTATGTTCAATTTAGAGGTTTTTTAGAAGAAAAAGTAAAATGGAATATGAATTATTTTATAAAATATATGTGAAAAACTGAAAAAAAAATATTTCAAAGTTATAAACATGCAGGTTTTTCTATGTTTGTGTGTCCATTTTTTATAATAAAATATATATAATTAAAAATTATATATTATGATAATTATTAAAATACAAATTATTATAAAAAATATAAAATAAATGTTTTTTTAACTTTTATAATATTATAATTATAGAGTGTTATAAATATTTAATGGTCATCAAATCTTTTGTTGCTCGAGTTTCTTTGGTCGTAATATTATCTTTTTATCAAACTCTTAAGACATATAGGAGGGATATTGTCTTCTACAAATAAGTCTAGCCATAATCCTCAACCTACATGTTAGTTGTTCAAACTCAATATATAATTTAATGCAAAGTTGAAAATATATTACTAAAGAATAAATTTTATTATCCATTGTGATATCATAAATGTAACATCTTACGAATGATTTAAGCATAACATAAAAAAAATACGTGTGAACAATAAAATTTGCATAAAAAATATTTATATATACATAATATTTGTTATACATTTATGTTATTGAATCAATAATGATAAATAAGAAACTTATAAGTTGAATGAAACTTATAATGAAACTACTTCATACTTTAGAGTGTATAATTCAGTTTAAACAATAAAAGAAATCATATATTAAATATATCTAAATGATTAAATCTAACTCAAGAAATAGAAAGGTGTGTTTGTTTCAAAAAAATCTCTTTAACTTTTTTTTTATTCATCATGTTAGCACAATGTTGAGCTCAAACATTCTATTGAGACGTTCCTCCCTTTTATGTCATGAATTCTCAATATTTATACTCCCATGAGGAATTCAAACATACAGGGTTCTCATATCCTCTTAGAGTTATTCAAAGACGAAGATTTGAATACTCTTTTAATACTAATTTTCTACAAACATACTTTACAATTTATTTTCTAAACGACTTATGAAATATGGACTACACTTAAAGTTTTATCACACTAGGAGTTATGTTTCACATTCAAGGTAAATATAACTTTCAACAATTCTCATAAATCATTTCATAGGATATAATATTATGCTCAAAGATCTCTATAGGTAAGAACAATTGTAATTATAGAAATATCTCATGAGAAAAATTCTACAAAACATGTCTCTTTGGAAAATGATTCCAGAGGCTACAGTTTCATAACCCATAACTCTATATCTCTCTTATGTCACATCTCATACAAAAAAAGGAGGAAAAAGAAGGAAATAAGAGAACCACTCACATAAGGAGAAAATTGATAAGTAGAACTTGAAGGAATTTAGGAGAATAAGTGATAAAGAAGAAAGGAAAAAGGGAAGAAAAAATAATCTCTTGATTCCTTATGCCTTAGGTGGTAAGGGAACCTTTTTTATTTCAGTTTTCAACTTTGTTTTGTGCCAAAAAAATACCTAAAGAAGGCTATTTATATTTAACTATAAAAGGCCCATTTGTTAAGTTAATATCAAATTGTTAAGTGACCGCAACCTTTGTATGTTAAGCGCATCTATTGAGAGCAAGGATAAAAAAAAAAGGCATTCAACAAGGAAATTTCGTAAAGCGCATGCCTTGTGCGCTGAGCATAAATTTTCTAAAGGAAATTTTGATGTAGTGCTGAAAATTGGCTAGGCCAAGCTACGAATGCCTAAGTGATGCAATCCTTACTTACATACACATAACTCTTTGTGTTTTGTTGTATGTTGTGGATTGCTCGAGGCACTTTGTGGATTCAATTGATGAAGAAAACTAAATAGAAAAGGTGAATTCGATTGGTGAAAATTGAAGCTTATAAGGGGTGAGGTCAACTTCTAAGAAGTTTCTAACTAGACACTCACAAAGGCGCTAACAAGGAGAGAGCAAGAAGACAATATTGTGTTGAAAATTTGGCAATGTCTCATTATCAAAATTCAAGCTCATTACAAGTGTATTAGCACCTCTATTATAGCCTTATTGGTGCCAATAATTCATAAATATTCCTCCATTCATAGCTTGACAAACGACACTTTATAATTAGAGCAATTTCTCTTCATTCCTACTTTGACAAGTGGGGTTTTTGCATTGGTGGAGGAGACTCTCAAATGAGGTGTTTCCATGTGTATTGACGCATCTTCCATGCCTTGGTCTAGATGGCTCCACACGTCCTTCATGTGTTGGACAGTGACTCTACATGTCACTTGAAGGCTTCCAAAAAAACCCTAGACAATATAGGATTACATGGGCTTGAGAATGCCTAATTGTAATCCTAGCTAGACTCTTCTATATTATTTACATCCTATTCTATTAGGCGCAATACATGGCCCATGAAAATTGGCCCAAATACAAACCCAAAATAAAGTATATACTTACAATACAATAGAAATTAGAAGAACAATTAAAAAATTAATTCTCCATAAAAATATAATCTTTTGAGCTCATTCTTCTTCTTCCAATCTTCTATCCATGACCCTTGTTAGAGGCACAATGTGAGTCGTTCTAGATAGTTCTCCATCATTAAGCCAATCTAGCTAGTGTTGAGCAAATTTGGCGTGCACTAAGAAAATTGAAAAACGGCTCAGTGAACTTGGAAATGGCTAAGCGAAATTATGCATAAAAACTTCCAAAATTCTCTTCTGCATAATTTTGTTAAGCGGAGACAAATTGGCCAAGCGAATTTTTCCAATGAAGGCACTTTGAAGTTACCTAATATCCTAAACAAAATTTTGGATGCTACAGATAAAGGTATATTTCTTTAGATTTGCGCATTGACTGTAATTAAGTTTAGCGCTGTTGCGAGAGATACGACAGAAGATTTGCTTGAATAATATCTTCGAAGGATATTAGCTTTATTTTTTATGCATATTTTACAAAGGAAATTTAATTTGCAGAAATTGAGAGAATATCCTTGCATAAGATTGAATTGGTTTTGGTTCTTGTTTTCTAATAATGTAATAGACTCATTGAACTAATGTCTTCCCTTCCCATAATGGAGCATCCATTAGTAGACGCTTTGGGAATACCGTCTAAAGACTTTAAACACAAGAAGTGTGTGGTCCTTCCACAACCAAACTTTATAGTCTTCAAAGTGACATAATTATTCACTATAAAATCTTCAAAATCTTCTTAGCATTCGAATATGTTAAGCATTATCATTTAGGTTAGATACTCAAAAGTGTTAGAATATATGGCCTTAAACGAGAGGGGATGAATTGTTTAAGAAAGATTTTCGCAGACTTTTAACCTTAGAATGAAAATACTTTGAAAGAACTTTGATTAAGGATTCAGTTTTTCCAAAACAAACAGCAAAAGCACAAAGCTGGAAAAACAA
>Ga0123342_1001344_pt1 | contig 41309 bp, 15 predicted proteins | sample Turbeawhitnodule_FD_89960 | JGI IMG/M metagenome (GOLD analysis project Ga0123342, IMG submission 89960) | Root nodule microbial communities of legume samples collected from Mexico - Turtle bean Mexico white nodule | ecosystem: Host-associated > Plants > Roots > Nodule | place: Mexico: Nepantla...
AAGATATTACAAATTGGGATATATAACAGTGAAGGAGAAGAGTTTAATTTATAACCCTCAAACCTCCTTCCCAAACAATGAACCCACCGATGTGGGACTTGTGATTAAGCCAAAATCAACAAAATTTATTAATTTGTATTTTGAATTATGTAATTTAGAATATAATTTTTTCTGTTCAGACGATGAAGGTGAGGTGCTGTAACAGTAGCGTTAGAAGTGGGGCTACTACGGCGGTGGTGCTAAAATAGAGAGTTGTTACGGCAATAGAAGTTGGTGAGAGTTGCTGCGATTGATAAGGGAAAGATGGTGTTCAAAAAGATAAAGAAGAGGGTAAAATTATTATTTTGCTTCTTTTATGGAGGTGCAGGAAGAAAGCATGGAGTTGCATGAAGAATTTCTCCTTTGTCAACTCCTTTTAAATCGTAAGGCCCACTTTCTATATTTCCTGGTTCATTTCTGAAAGAATGTGTACCGATATCCCTAAGCTTATCATATGCTATAATGCTACCATTCTCTAAATATAAGATTTTTCAAAGTAATTCACACAAATTAAAAAATTAATTAATTTATTAGTAGCATTAAACTTTTAACATCAACATGATTTTTCACTTGTAAGGCATTTTAATAAATTGTTGCTCTCACGAGTCAGATATGCATGACGTATTTCTGTATATTCACATCTTGTTCTTTCACTTCACTTTCCCCTGTGCTGCTTCCTATGCAAGGTTAACACAATATAAAAGATATAATTCTGTAAACAATTATATAATGACAGTTAAGCTTTTTTAATTTAATAAATTATATTTTATTTTAAAAATTGAAATATAAAAACGTTAAAATTGATATTATTATGTTTCTAAAAAATATAATTGTATTATATTCAAAATTCAAAGAAATGTTTTTTGATCCTATAAAATAAAGATAAGCTTGTCCTAACTTGTATAATTAACTTCCAAACTTAAGCCAAATCAAATTTAAAATACAAACAACAATTTGCTTCGTATTTTATAATTCAAACTCATAGTAGAAAAAGACAAAGACGAAAAACAAACAGATATAACTTCTAATAAAAAGTGATAATACTAAGTAATAATAATGGTGATATAATAGTGATAGTACTATAACATAATATCGTGGTATTATAATAGCCATTACTGTGGTAGCTAAAGATGATTGGTACGTAATAATAATCTTAATCGATTGGTAACAATAGTATTAATAGTGATACTAATATTTAATAATAATTGAAGTAAATGACTTGTTATTGAATTGCATTTAGTAGTTTTTGAACCTAAGAAAAATCCAAATAAGTTCTTCAAACATTTTATTATTTCATTTAAGTTTTATTTTTATTCCGAAGAATATACTTAAACCCTTACCCTAGAAACAAAAAAAAAAGTATTAATTTTAAGAACTTAAATAAAAATTTATATATTTTGAGTGATTTATTCAAGTTTTTCTTAGTATCTTAAACTCACATGATAGAAAGTATTTTCTTAAAAAAAATCAGTCATGTACTCTAATTATTTTTTACGAGAAATTGATAAATATTAGAAATTAATATTGTGATTTTACAAATTGAAAAAAGAAAAGTCTAAATTTAAAAAAAAAAATATATTTTAAAACTGAGTCTAAACTCAATTTAACTTCGTGTAGGCTAACGTGTATGTTTATGCCATAGTGTTTTTCTCATATTCCAGCAAGAGTTGTATAACGTGTGTTTATTTTTAACTTTTTTTATCGGCAATAAAAAATAAATAAAAGTGGTTCAACCCTTATACATAAAGAACAAAACACCTTACCATACTCCTACCACGAAACGTCTACCTTATTATCTAAGGAACAATCAAACTAACTACATAAAAACATTAAATTACCATCCTTATACAATCTATTGGGTTCAAAATCCAATTAGAATACCCAAAGTAAACACAATAAGACTTTGCGTCTGTTTATCATAATTAATTCTTTCGACAATTCTTAGCTTAAAACAAAATTAGTCGCACTTCAATCAGTTTGTGTCGTAAATTGTTGTACGCAGCAAGTCAATAAAAATTCAATGTTCCATTTGGATGTTCTAGATTAATTTGGTATCATGCTACTAATAATCATCAACATTTTTAAGACCTGAATTTGCTTTCTTGTTGGACAGACACGAACCATATTGATTAGATTACGCCGCTAATGGTTGGAGTGATTATAAATATATTATAAATTAAACCATTTTTATAGCAATTTAAATTTGATTAGAGGGCAATAATAACGACATCTTTAATATATTTTATGATAATAGTGATTAGGAATATATTGTAAATTAAATGCTACACAGATTAACTTTATATGGTTGACGCAACAAACCACCTACAAGTCTTTTATTTATTATATAGTAAAAACTCATATCACTATAAAAAAAATCAATTAAGGAACTAAAACATTTGTTTTATTAATCAGTGACTAACTTAAAAGTACGTTTGATCTAAGAGCACTATGACTAGGTTTTTTTCAACACATAAGAACCAAGAACCAGATATACATTTGAAAGCAAAGACTATAATGTGAATTTATATGGGATAACTAACTTTAAGTCTAATTAAATTTAAGATAGACTCTAACTGAATTATTAAAAAATAAATTTTAAATTTAATTTAATTTTATAAAATTAAACTAATGAGATTTGTATATGTATCGGTCGGATTCCCTGCACCCGCGATCAATCAAGATTGACCGACTCGATTAAAATTATTACATCTAAATAGAATATTAACAAGATTAATTAGTAATCAAATATTAGGTAATACACTCTTAATCATTATCTAAAACCTTAATCCGGCTCAAAAAGGTCCATAATAATCATATAAATAGGTACAGATTTCAAGAATCAGGTACGTCATCATTCAATATTAATAACAACGATAGTGTCTAAAATCTTACTTGAGCGTCAGAGTGCCTTTTACAGGTATTATCCGAATTTGAAGTTCACGAAAACAAGAAGTAGAGAAGTGAAAGAAAAGCACGGAGGCAACTTAAAAAAAAGAAAGAAAAAAATAAATCGACTAACTAAAAAAAAAATTATATTAATTCCAATCCTATTCGACAACCGTTTCAATTTATATATAATAATAAACTATTGATATAATGAGAAAATATGCGTGATATCTACCATAATAACGAAGACTATTTTTTTTTTTCACGAAACAGATTCTTTGTATCTTTATTTTTGGTGGCTAGTTGATGAAAAATGGAGAACGGAATTGAAATATCATTATGATTGCAATCCTTAAAAACTACTCTAAAATTATTTATTTTTTGATGTCTTGAAGATTATGAAACTCCTGGGAAAGTGGACCCTTGTGAATTATTGGACTAATTGAATCAATAAAAGCAGTGAACACATATTTGAATGACAGGGAAGGAAGCAACGTGTAAATCACTCTGATAAAGATGTCACAAAATGACTTTATAAGCCACGTTTCAACTTCAATTTTTTGTAATCATAGAGAGAGATGCATGGAGTGTGAAAGTTCACCACTCAGCATAAATAAAAAAGAAACAGGTCTTGAGCGCAAACAAGTATGTTGATAGAGAATAGCCCATCAAAATCATGAAGGCAAAATCTTTTCCCCTCCTTAATAATTGACACCCTCAACTTTTTGTTCAGCTTTCTGTTTCTAGTACTAATTGATTTGTTTATGACCTTTTCCCCTCAATTTTAGGACACTGGCGGGCTAACAATCCACATTCATAATGCATCCTCCACCCATACATAGATAACATGATCTCAGTGAAAGTGAGTATTGCTTATGACTCATCATGATATCAACCTCTTGCAACAAATAATTTTATTGTTGTCTTTCTATTCAGATGTATCTTTCATAGAAATCAATATGCAAGATTAAGACAACAAAGCCGACTAAACGACAAGATGCAAAGTTAAACACGTAATTAGGTATAAACAAGCCAACTTAAGTGAGTGATAAGCACGGTTAAGACACAATTGAGCATTCGTTTGGATCCTAAAGCATGTCCATAACAGTCATAGCCCATCTAGATCAGTATAAATAGCAGAAGAGGCACAACACCCAAGGTAACTATTCACTCCCCACTCTTCCTGGTACCTAGCTCTCAGACTGACTTGATCGTCAGAGTATCTTCGCAGGTACTCCCCCATCGTGTCCAGACCAAAGGACATTCAACCGAAAAAAAACTTAGCCGAAAGGTTGGAAAGACGAGAAGATTGCAATAAGAGAAAATGTTCTCCAGGGTTTAGGTTTTATAGAAACATTAAGGTAAAGTAAGTGTAAGGTTATGGGTGGAGTTAAACTTGGTACACAAAGGTGTATTCTGATATTTATATTTAAAGATATTTGATGTTGTATCAGTAAAGATCGAAGAATTTCAGATATTTAGTCTTAATTGAGGATCATATTTATAATTGGATAAGGAAGTATAAGTTCAGATGGTGTGCTTTTGCACCTTTGTATTCTATTGAATAATAGCAGTATGCAGAAGTGAGTTTGTGTATGAAGGGTGCATTATAATGTGAAGAAACTTGTCAAAAATGTGGGGACCCCATTACTGATCTTGGGTGTATGTGAAATGGAAATGAAATGAAGGAATAAATCCCATACACTTTGAAAGCCTTCCATTTGTCTGTGTTTGCACATATGTATTACTTTTTGTGAATTTTTATACTGAAATAAGTAAGACATTAAACCTTGGGGTGAAGCATTAGATGAAAAGTTCCAAGAAGATGATTTTGTACTCTAGTGCTTCATATTGTCCAATTCCACTTTACCTTATTCTTCCAAACACATGTGACGGATGGATGTTGCAATTCGCAAGGAACAAGACACATGCCTTCGTATCCCTCACTTCCCCATCTTCGGGTCTTGTCTCTTCTTCAATCTCTCAACTTGCATCATAAAATTATGATCACTACTTCTAAAACTCCCTCCAAAATACTAATTTCGGATAAAAAAAACGATAACAAAATACAATGTTATATCTCGTAATCAATGTGTTTTTATACACACAAAATTAAAATTGAATCTATGGTCACATGCTTAAAAAATAAGGTTGTCTTTTAATTAGGTCATGTCATATTAATATATATATATATATATATATATATATATATATATATATATATATATATATATATATATATAAAGATAGAAGAAAGTGTGAATTTTTTTAGATTACTGAATAAAATTTAAAAAAAATTATTAAAACAAGTAAATTGTATGAAGTAGACACGACTTCATATAACTCGTTAAAAGAATACCATTTTAATATGTTTGATTTGAACTCATAACAAGGTGACAAAATTTTAGTGTAGTAAATTTTAATTAAAATTATATCACATAAGACAATTTTAATATAATTAAATTTTAAATAAAATCGTATCACTTAACACAATTTTTAATATTATTTGAAATCTAAAGTAATGTGATGATAAATTTTGATGATATTTTAAAATTTTAATTATTAACTTATAAAATTATTCAACTTTATAAAAAAATAGGGTAAATATTTTGCCAAGATTATATCTCTAATTAGGTGTCTTTAATGCGAGGTGACCGTTAATGCCGGTTAGCGTCCAAAGCTCACTGGCCTTTTTGGGTTAGAAGGAAAGAGAATCCTATAAGTCTGCCCTTCTTGTCGTTTTTCAGAGGTGTCCCTATATGTTTAGGACAATGCTATCATATTTAATGATTAAAATTTTGATTTAATCTAAGAGTTACATTACAATTCTTGAGAGAGGTAATTTGGATATCATGCATACTTTGACTTCACAAGTGCCAAGTGGTGTTTTAGTTGAGATTATAATTATATTACGGAAAATTATCACTTCACACCATTTTTTTCCTTACTTCCTTTTCATAATTAAGTATTATATTTAATTAATAAAAATAAATATAAACAAAATTTTGAAAGAAAATAATAGTATTCTCCCTATTACTGCTACTTCTTTTTGGTCCACAGAAGTATAAATGTAGCAGATGAAGATACCAAACTGAGGCAAACGGGTTAAATTGGAAGCACATTGAGTCATATATGTTAATGCTATAATCAATGGAGGTGATGAATAGGGATTTCTTTCTAGTCATTTCTCATTATCCCTAAACAACTAAACCATATCACGTGATACTTTACAAAAAATGAGAAATGTACAATAATATGCAAAATATTGAAATCCAACTAAACCATTTTCTGGACCTAGAATTTTATACTAGGTTAGCTGTTCCCCTTATGAAGCAATGGATCACCCTTACACTGACCCATCACTTTGACATTAAAAATGGCATCAACATCAGCACTAGTTTAGAGAGATTTCACACCTATGATTGTTTTAAATGAAACATGTAATTGGATTAATATGAAAAATAAAGAGATTGATATATGAGAGAGAAATCAAATTTAGTGATTAAACCCACTTAACATGATGTCTAGTCAGCCCAATCCAATTGGTCCTGATTTCATACCCAACCCTTATTCATATAATTTCTTTATATAGATCGTTTATAAAAAAAAAAATATGAATATAATATTATTCAATTTCTTACACATATAAATGGTGTATCAGTGATGAGATAATTAATAGAGTCTAAGGACACAATCAAAATGATTAAGCTTAACAGATGATTAATAAGATCAAATAGTAATTAAGATTTAGTAATGCACTTAATTATTATTCAAAATTCGAATCCCATCCAATAACAAAAAAATCCATGATAATCATATAAATAATCACAAATTTTAAAAATAAGGTATGTCATCATCATGCATTAATTGCACTGAATACTGAGATTTTACTTGAGAGTCAGAGTGTTTTTTACAAGTATCATCCAACTTGAAATTTACGAGGAAAGAGAGAGTTGTGAAACTATTTAAAAAAAAACAATAATTCTATTGATTCTAACCCATTGAAGAATAACTCTTATATTTTTTTACCATATTGTTGTTGCTGCCATTATCATATAAAATTTGATAAAAGACAAAGTTATAACTCAATTTGTTCCGTATATTTTCTCCCTTCACCCTCCAACTCTGAGTCCATTCAAAGTGGTTCAAATGTGTAGCAAATTCCAATCAGCCAATTGAAATTGAAATTGTTTTGTTCATTTCACACTTGTCAAAAAGATTCCTAATTGATTGATGCTTGATATGTGAAGAGAATCATGAATCATGAAAAGGAAGCAAAAACTAAAGTGATGAAGGGTTGGTGTGCGTTCAATTTTGATGGCATGACCTTTCGGTTATATAAGTGGTAGGGGCAGTTTATAAAATATGCATATTTTTCTTTCCATGAACCTGATTTGTTTTTAAACCAACACAGAAAGAGATCATGTTTGGAACATATATACAGCTAACATTGTACTAATATTCTACAAAGAATGAGCTTTAAACATGTGTTACATGTTAAAGAATGTGGATAAAAGGAATAAACATGCACAGGGATCTTCTCCAAATCTGCTTTAATTCACTAATCATGCACAGAAGTTGGCAACAAAGAGATTTCGTACCAAAATAAGAGAAAGGCACACCAAAACAGGGAAAAAGACTTGAAATATAAGATGACAATAATGTATGTGAGTGGAACAGGGTGAAATGGGTTGGAAGTTGGATCCACCATTACCTTTAACTAGTATGCTAGCCTTTTGTATGTTTGTCTAGCTTAATATAATGGTTGAGGGCCATAAGCATGCCTCAAAGTTTGTAAAAGCTTTGATTTTAGGCCCACACATTTTCCCCTGGGGCTCCACCACCCTAAATCTTTCACCCTCAACCCCACTCTCGTGTACTCTTCTTCTAAAAGGTTTTGCTTTTAAAGTCTCTTATATTTCTTGTTTTTTTCATCCCACATCGACTAAGTCTCTTATAATTTCGGTCTTTTTAAACACATTTAATGTTAAATTTTATTATAAGAAAAATTTTGTTAGACTTATTATACATCAGTTACCGAACTCTTGTTAAATCATCCATAACCTTCTTAATATTTTCTAATGGATGATAGTAGGAAGAGTGTGTTGGAATCAGAAAAATGTTTAGATGGGGTTTCTGTTTTCTTTTGCAACCCACAAACAAAACAAGATGAGAAACCTGTTACTATATTTTATATTTGTGATTTTATCATAAAGAAGCAGATTTTAAGCGTCAGTGACGACAAGAAAATGCTTTAATACTCCACTTTATTAGCCTGGGCCACGAGCTAGATTGTAAAAGAAATCGATTTAGACTATTATTGTGTATTTTGTTGATAAAGTTAGAATAGTTAATTCAGGCTCTTTCTTTTGCAACCCTTTTTATTTGTTTAATGTTGTCTAGGAAATAAAATCTTGCATCACGCACTACCATACACCTTCACACTTTTCACTGTTTCTTTTCCTTTAGCAGATTTTTTGAACCATTTGAATTCATCTTTTCTTATTTATACGTATTATATATATAATCAAACTCAACACTCAACATCAAATTTCAACTTTCACAAATATATATGTATACAAAAGATGAATAACTGAGAATTGGTTAAACCATGTTGAAGCAGGTGGTGCTAATGGTATTCGTATAAAAGTAAAATAAATTTTATATAGACCGTGAAAATGTAATGTAGAACGCTTTTACATATGCTGTAAACAATGAAAATGTCACTTGCACTGAAACATAAACGAACACTGTCTCAAAATGTGTAAGGTAATTGTTGGAGATCCCACATCGATTAGAGATTAGAGTCTTTCATTGTATATAAGTGGGTTTATGGGGTTGAGTTAGGCTTAAAGTCCACTTCGTAACATGGTATCAGAGTCATTTCGATTATATCCTAGCGAGTATTTGTTGGGCCTATTGTGCCATCCGCTATCGGACCACCCATAATATATAGTCCCACGCACGAGTTGGTAGTTTCGGCGTGAGGGGGTGTGTTATAAGTGGGTGCAAACCTCAACCCTATGAAAATCAGTTTTATGGAGTTGAGTTAAGCCGGTTTTATGGGATTGAGTTAAGCTTAAAGTCCACTTCTTAATAACCCTACAAGCCGATTTTATGGGGTTGAGTTAAGTCAGTTTTATGGGATTGAGTTAAACTTAAAGTCCACTTCTTAAGTGTAATGATTTTTTTTTATACGCATGATATGAGAAGCAATGACATGGTGTATAAAGTTAAAAAGACACCTTTAGAAATGAGTAATAATTTATTGTTCTTCCCCATACAGAAGATCATACACTATGTTTGTGATACCTACCAAAGCAGAGGAGAAAAAAGGACTCAAGAGTTTTCAGTCCCAAAAAGTGCTTAACAAAAAGGTGCAGGACAGGCAGCATCACCTGTAATAACAATAATTCACAATCATGTGAATACAAACATGGCCTCCTCTTCACTTTCCCATTATTATTTCTATTCTTCTTAACAAACAAAATAACAAATGCTCACTAGGCAGGGACTAACAACATAAAAACTAAAACAATTCAATTTTTAAAGAGTTAAATATATTTTTTTACTCCATTATAATATAAAATTAATTTTTTTAGTTCAAACTTTATATTTTATGAATATTTATAGTAAAAAACCAGTTGAAATAAGTTATTATTAATATATATATATATATATATTAAAAAAACAGTTGAATTGTAAAATTCATCATTTATAATTTTAGAAGAAAATAACAAAAATTTCTTAATCAATGCGTACTTGTTAACAGTACCAAAATAAAATTACTATTCGATAATAACCACTGTGCCCTTTCCTTATAAGGCTACTCTATATCTTGGATACCACGATAGAATCGATAGTTATGGCGAAATTTTCCAATTTAATAATATTATTTTATTAAAAAATGTTAATGTCACCTTCTTTGCAACGCACTTTTAGTATTGAGTATAATTTACGTACATTTTGTTCTGTATTTAACATTAATTCAATTTTTTATATGCTAAAAGATTTTATTTTTTCTTTAAGTATTTATCTCTCTACTAGAAAAGACACTTCTTAAATTGGTTATTTTTTATATTCAATATCTAGAATTGACTTTTTACATTAATTATTAACCAAACAAAAAGCATAGAAATATAATATTAATTAGAACTTAGCATTACCTAAACAAAAGAATGAAACACAATTTAGAATATGATGAAGAAATAGTTCTACTTCAGTTAAAGTATGGAACTAATATGGAAAGGCACATATAATATTGATTATTGCAACAAATGATCCTATAATACATATTTCTATATTAGCTGTATATCATAACTTATATAGAAAGATCTTAATATTACATTTTTAGGACAAAAATGATGTTATATCAAGTGTTTTTTTAATGTAATATTCACATCATTTATAATTTTAAAAATGTTAATTTGTTATTTTGCACTAATGTCCATTTAAAAAAATTAAACATCATTAATTATTAAATATTATATTTATCATATTTATTGAATATTATATTTGATCACATGTAGTATTATTCAATTTGAGAAAAATATGAACTTTAATTTTCTTCATCTAATTAAATGAACCGCTAAATTATATTTATTTTTCATAAATTCTATAGAATTATTGAAAGACTTTTTCTATTTAAAAGTTTAACATAAACTCTTTTTTTCTCATTTAAATGTCCTTTTGTCTCTTGATTTTATATAACTATCTTAAACAGACATTTAATTATTTTTCCAAAGAAGTATTCAAAACTTAAAGTATAATCTCATTAATAAATCCCGCAAGATCTTAAAAATTGAAGATGAAGACACCATATGTGAGATGTGGATAGTGGAAATTAAATGCTCCAAGATCAATGAATTAAATTTTGGTATAAATGAACATGGCTCGTTTATGGTGCATCATTATTTTATAGGCAACTAAGTTAACTCTGTAACAAGATGATCTTCTTTCCCGAAACAAAATGTGGCAAACTCAACAAGACCTTAATTTGAATACATACTAAGTTTCCAAACACGAGACCTTAATTTGAACACCAAGTTTTCATGCATAGTTATAGTTACTGTTACCCAACAACTCCTTAAATTTCAAAAAATACTTGTCACATTGGAAAGGAACCACAACTGCGAGTGTCGTAAGAGTCCTCGTAACTTGTGTCCAACACTCAAAGTGAAGAAATAGATCGGAAGTTAAAAACATTTTTTATAAGCATTTTAACGCATGTATTTTATTTAAAAATGAATGATCTATTACATATGTTTAGTGCAATTATATATTGAGAATCATCATCAGATTATAAATGGAAAGAAAAATAATATTAAATTATAATTAAAATAATAATAATTTTATATTGAAATGTAATAATTTTAAATTATATTAATCAAATTATAATTATAATTAGTGTATTTTAATTTACAGTTATAAAAATGTAACATTTTCATTTTACAAACCACGATGAAGATAACAAAATAATCTTTCGTTAACTTTTATTTATTTTAATATTAATATAATATATTGATGTTTTCACACTAAATATATATTTTAAAATTGTAATTAATAATAAATAAATTTAGAGCATATTTAGCAATAAAATTTTAACAAATGTTTTAAATATAAAATATATTTGTTTCAAGATCTTTTAACATGTAAAATTAGTTTCAAGATCATAACATATAAAATTTATGTAAACAATCCGAGTATGAATAATTAGTTTAGTTGAAGTTGTCTGAAAAATATTTAAAAACCTGATCCAACTTTACCAATTTGAATTCAAGAGTCCAGAAACCTCAAACTTACTAAAACTTCTATACAGATTACAGATTAGGTAAACCCTAAACCTAAAATACATTAACGTTTTAAGCTATTTGATGGTCTGTCTTGCATAAAAAAAACAGGTTAAAAAATTTAGATCTCACTTCACTTGTGGAGAGTATTTTAAAATTTGATTTCTTTATATTTTTTTCAAAATTATTTATTGGACAATATCGGAAACAATATTTTAATCATAAACAATTAAAATACATAATAAATAAATTACATTTATTTTTCAATTATTTTCAAATGACAAATTTATAATCTTACTTTTTTATCAATTAAAATAATTAAAATTTCAATCTAACCCAAAGTTTATAAATTTTAACTCATTTTTCTTTAATTACTATCTTATTTCTCTTAGTTCAAACAACTTCATTTCCTCCTAATTCAATATTTATTATTTATTTTTTCTCAAATTTACCAAAATATAAATTAAACATTGGAGATGAATGAAACACGATATTTAATAGAAAAAAAAATAAAATTGAAATGATTTATTCTATAAAATATTTAAAATAATTAAATAATCAATATTAAAGAGAGTGAGAAGGGAGAGAATAAATAAAAAGATTACAGGTGATTGAGTAAATCAAGTTAACTGAGTTAGTTCAATACGGTGCGCTGTGTGAGTTCAAATTCCGGTGCATTAAAAAGGAAAATGACGCGTTTTCCGACATTTGACTGAGATTGACGATATTGTTGTTTCATTGAAACGTGAGACACTTGGGAAATGCTCGTTTGCATTACACTATGTTCTCTTCTCTCAACCCTCAATCTCACATATGTCCTTTCACTTCGTGTTCCTCACTCTCATCCACTGTTACCCAATATTCTACAACCATTCTTCCATGCCTTTTTCACTCCTTTCACGCTCACAACTTTCTCCTTTTTCTTCATTAATCCTCCTTCCTCTTTCACTCTCCCAATAATACTTTCCCAAATTATTGCACTAATTGGAAGCTTCTCAAAAGATAACAACAACATACATCAATCATATATAACAAATTCCACCAATGCTCTATGATTTATAAGTTTCGCCCCTTCATATTTCCTCCATCATATACACTATAATATTACGGACTGTCCCAATAACATAATACAAACAAAATAACCTTTGTTTAGAAATATTCGAGTCATTTTTCAGGACATTGATGGAAGGTATTCAACAAAAAGCATGGGTTGTTTGCGATAAGAAGAATAATTTAAATAAGAGACTCTTAACTATTCCACGTATGGAAAATAATTGTCAAGTGGGTTTTTTTTTTTATTATCATCACTCTTCACGTATTAATGAAAAGAAATAGACATCAATGCAAAAAATTTAATTTCTTTCATATATAGAACGAACTAGAGTCACAGACACAATGATATATATTCGCAAAAATGTAGCTTTTTGTAACCATTAGCTTAGTGTTTGGTGTCATTAAAACATTAGTATAAATTTTGTTTTGTGTAACCTCCTTCATAATTAATATGCAATAGCATACAAGAATGTACACTGTTGTCTGTTTTGCTCACGCAATTCTTTGGTCTAGAAAACATCATGATATGTTTGTTGTAACTGGCACGGGTAATGCATCTTTTTCTCACCGGTTTGGACTCCAAATTCATGTTCACTACACAAACACTCCAGTGTTCCACTAAGAATTGGCTTTTCCTTTATGGAGTCACAACAGTTACTATTTCATTCCACTTTATGAAAGTAAACGGTTGTTGTTGTTTGTTACTACCATCTTTTCCTCTCTCCTTGTAGCCTAATACTCACGCGTCATTATTTTCTGTTTCTTTGGTGCCACTTACATTATCAGACATACAATCCTTTTCTTCATATGTATAGCATAATACTCGCTATGTCTTGTTTTTGTTTTCTCTGACCAGACACTAATTATCAATATAGATTACTTAAAACATCATTTTGTTACTTCAAAATAACATTTTGCTACAAATGGACTTGCACATGCTGCATCTACCTCTAACTACTAACTCAATCAGCTTTCTTAAAAAAAGTCAATTAATTAGTTGACATCATTATGATGTACTAACGAGCTCGGTAGATCTGAAAAATCACATATTGGGAATTGCAACCTTGACCTTGAGGGTAATATATATATAGTATTTTTAGTACATTTGAGGAGTGCCTAGTGTACCATAATTATATTATATTAGTACTACAAGATTTAACTTGAGGATAAAATCTAGTAATCCACGGGGCATAGGCTTCGCAAAACGGAGGCATCACAGATTTGTATCAGTTGAAAAGATTAGTATTGTTTTAGACAGGTTCCCAATATAGAGATAATTAGTTTTTATTTCTCCATCGAAATTGAATGCTGCCTTGGCTTAGTCGGTCTTTGAGAGAAATAATTGTTGAAAGCGAATAGCGAGGTGGGTTTATAGAGAGAGTTGGAATATGCAGTAGTGGCAGTGGAAGGAGAAGCAGCATTGTAAGTAAGTGTTGGTGAAGTGAAAAAAACACAGGAAAATGTCACTGCTTTCTCTCTTCTTCTTCCTTTTGAGCGTGGTTCTTTTCCAGCAACGCTTCTTCATCTCTGCTCTGAACCAGGATGGTTTATATCTGTACCAGTGGAAGCAATCCCTGGATGACCCTGACTCATCACTGGCCTCCTGGAACAACCGCGACACCACCCCATGCAACTGGGCCGGCGTCACTTGTGGCCCAAATACCAGCGCCGTCACTTCACTCGACCTCTCCAACTTCAACGTCGCAGGCCCATTCTCCGCCACCTTCCTCTGCCGCCTCCCCAACCTAACCTCCATCATCCTCTTCAACAACTCCATCAACCAAACCCTCCCTCTCCAAATATCCCTCTGCACCCCTCTCCTCCACCTCGACCTCTCCCAGAACCTCCTCACCGGCACCCTCCCCCACACCCTCCCCCTCCTCCCCAGCCTCCGCTACCTCGACCTCACCGGCAACAACTTCTCCGGCCCCATTCCCCCCTCCTTCGGAACCTTCCAGAACCTCCAAACTCTCTCCCTCGTATTCAACCTCCTCGACGACGTCCTTCCGCCTTCTCTCTTCAACATCACCTCCCTCAAAACGCTCAACCTCTCCTACAACCCCTTCCATCCTTCCCCCATTCCTTCCTCCCTCGGCAACCTCACCAACCTCGAAACGCTCTGGCTCAGCGCCTGCAATCTCGTCGGCCCCATACCCGACTCCCTTGGGAACCTCAAAAGCCTTCGAGTCTTGGATTTGACCTCCAACAACCTCTATGGACCCATCCCCAGTTCGCTCACTCGCATCACCACTGTCAAGCAGATTGAGTTGTACAACAACTCGCTCTCCGGTGAATTGCCTAAAGGAATCTCCAACCTCACTTCGTTGAGGCTCTTTGATGTTTCCATGAACCATTTGAGTGGGAGCATTCCCGATGAGCTGTGTCGTCTGCCTCTCGAGAGTCTCAACCTCTACGAGAACGGTTTCACTGGGGAGTTGCCGCCGAGCATTGCTGACTCGCCCAACCTTTATGAGCTTAAGGTGTTCGGGAACAAACTCACCGGGAAATTGCCGGACAGTTTGGGGAAGTCTGCTCCTTTGAGGTGGCTTGACGTTTCCACCAACCGTTTCTCCGGTGGGATTCCGGCGAGTCTCTGCGCGCGCGGCGAGCTGGAGGAGTTGTTGATGCTCGGGAACGAGTTCTCCGGGGAGATACCGGCCAGTTTGGGCTCGTGTCGGAGCTTGACGCGTGTGAGGTTGGCTACGAACCGGTTGTCCGGCAAGGTTCCGGCGGGTATGTGGGGTCTTCCACATGTGTATTTGCTTGAACTGATGGATAACTTGTTTAGTGGCTCGATTGCGAGAACCATTGGTGGGGCCGGAAATTTGTCGTCGTTGATTCTCACGAAGAACAATTTTTCCGGTGTGATCCCCTACGAGATTGGGTGGTTGGAGAATCTTCAAGAGTTTTCTGGTGGTGATAACAGGTTCAGTGGGTCGTTGCCTGGGAATGTTGTGAATCTTGGGCAGCTTGGGACTCTTGATCTTCACAACAATATGTTATCCGGGGAGCTCCCCGAGGGGATTCAATCGTGGAAGAAACTCAATGACTTGAATTTGGCTAATAATAAGATTGGTGGGAAGATTCCTGATGGAATTGGCAGTTTGGCTGTGTTGAATTTTCTTGATCTTTCCAACAATCAATTTTCTGGGAATGTTCCTATGGGGTTGCAGAATTTGAAGCTCAATCAGCTTAATTTGTCTTATAATAGGCTTTCTGGAAACCTTCCCCCACTGCTGTCCAAGGATATGTACAGGGATAGTTTTATTGGTAATCCTGGCTTGTGCGGGGATTTCAAAGGTTTGTGTGATGGCAAAGATGGGGATAAGGGTAAGGGTGTTGTGTGGATTCTGCGAGCTATTTTTGTAGTTGCCACTTTGGTGTTTGTCATCGGTGTGGTCTGGTTTTTCTTAAGGTATAGGAATTTCAAGAATGCTGAGAGATCTGTTGATAAATCAAAGTGGACTTTGATGTCGTTTCATAAACTGGGTTTCAGCGAAGATGAGATCTTGAATTGCCTCGATGAAGATAATGTGATAGGAAGTGGGTCTTCCGGGAAGGTTTACAAGGTTGTGTTGACCAGCGGCGAAGTGGTTGCTGTGAAGAAGATATGGGGTGGGGTCAAGAAGGAAATAGACAGTGGAGATGTGGAGAGGGGTCAGTTTTATCAAGACAGTGCTTTTGACGCAGAGGTTGAAACTTTGGGAAAAATTAGGCACAAGAACATTGTCAAACTGTGGTGTTGCTGCACTACTAGGGACAGCAAGCTATTGGTTTATGAGTATATGCCGAATGGTAGTCTGGGTGATTTGCTGCATAGCAATAAAGGAGGGTTGTTGGATTGGCCAACTAGGTATAAGATAGCTGTTGATGCTGCAGAAGGGCTCTCTTATTTGCATCACGACTGTGTTCCTTCAATTGTTCATAGAGATGTGAAATCTAATAACATCTTGTTGGATGGGGACTTCGGTGCAAGGGTGGCGGATTTTGGAGTGGCTAAGGTAGTTGATGCCACCGGGAAAGGAACGAAATCCATGTCTGTCATAGCTGGCTCTTGTGGGTACATTGCACCAGGTTAGCAGAAATTTTGCCATTTACTTCCTGTTTTTCTTCACGTTCAATCATATTTTGATAGATATATGTGATACACTTAAGTATGATGATAGTTGTGCTTAACACACACTAATAACTGCTTTATCATAGATTTATTTGAGAAACCTTTACATCTAAAACTAATTGTCTATAAGTATACGGAGAAGATTTGTGCCCGTAGAAACAATGTGAATGAATTGTAGAAATGTTAATCAATAAATTATGCTTTGTATGAAATGGTTTCTATTGCTCGGCAAGTTGGCATTTCATTATTTTATTTTTGCAATAACGATCAGTTTCCTCGTCGTCATGGAGCCAAACTGAAATGATTATTTCCTTCTGCAGAATATGCATATACACTTAGAGTGAACGAGAAGAGTGACATATATAGTTTTGGTGTTGTCATACTTGAGTTGGTTACTGGAAAGAGGCCCATTGACCCTGAATTTGGGGAAAAAGACTTGGTTATGTGGGCTTGCACCACCTTAGATCAGAAAGGCGTGGACAGTGTGATTGACTCGAGGCTTGATTCTTGTTTCAAAGATGAAATTTGCAAGGTCCTCAACATTGGCCTCATGTGCACCAGTCCTCTTCCAATCAACCGGCCTGCAATGAGAAGGGTGGTGAAGATGTTACAAGAGGTGGGCACAGAGAACCAAACAAAATCAGCCAAGAAAGATGGAAAGTTGTCCCCATATTACTATGACGATGGCTCTGATCATGGAAGTGTTGCTTAGTTCAAGTTCTTGCAAGGGTTGATAGATTCTTTGGAGCGGGAGCTGAAAGGTCCAATCTTTTCTTTAACTTAACAGAGCCAAATTTCCCGTGGTGTTTTGTCGGCCATGGTTGGCTTCACAAAGTTGGCTAAAAATAGGTGAAGTAAATCTTTTTAGGGGTTGAAAATAGAGTAAGTTCAGGTTTTTGCCCTCTGAAGTTGTTCAATATCAAGGCGCGGCCCTACACAATTTAAATTGGTGTCTGCATTAATGTCTCTTGTGTATTCAGAAACCAAGTCTCACTGTTAAAGATCAGACTAGATGTGACCCATCTCTGGTATGGGTCAGGTGAATGTTTGAATTGTAAAATCAGTAGTGACTTCTAAAATTGTAATAGAAAATCACCCCTATAGTAATTTCAATTAACTTCAATCACAGTGATAGAAAAATTAACACTGGATTGGGAGAATCTGTATCTAAAGCATTCTTAAATGGTTGTAATTCTCTGGAGATGCTCCTGCATAAATGGTTTGACTGTTGTCCTCATAAAGATTTACTTCTGGCAGTGGTCTCAAGTATGTGCTGGGTACAGCTATGCTATGGGAGTTGAGTTAATGGGGTGGTTAGATAGGCCTTGTCCTTCGTGGGCCATGTTGTTTAATTTCAGGTTCCATCTATTTGTCATGCCTACTAGCAGTACATAAGATAAATGATGTTGGGCTATCACCGTAGCAGAAGGGTACCTATTTGTATAAAGATCACTACATTACCATAGTCATATTTTAGCTGATCAATTCAGGAACATTGGGTACTACACTCTTAAGTTGTCTGTAAAAAGTAGTTGCAGTAACCTACAGTAAGATGCAACTACACAACGCTGTATTACTGATTATGCAGGCGTTTTGTTTCTTCTCCGTTGTACTGGAGTTGCTGCCAAATGCATCGCCATTCACACACCAGTTTCTGTAGCCTGGGTATTTGTTTCTATAGATGTCTTGTTCATATGTTAAAAACAAAGCTTAAATTACAAGAAATAGTTTATAATAATTGATTATGTAGTAGATAATCAATTATATTAAAAGAACAATTGATCATATTTGTAACTGTTTTACTATTATTCAACTTTATATAACTAATTAGATTATAAATATGATTTGTAATTTTTTAATAATTATGATAATGATGATGACGTATAAATATGATTTGTAATTTTTAATAACTTTGATGTCTTTATATAACATATTGAGTAAAACAAATAAGAATGGATCGTTTTTTTCTTTCTTTTGATTCCTAATAAATGTTTATATTTTCTATTTTTATTGTTTTTTCTATTCTAGTTTTCATAGTTTTTTATTTATTTATCCTCAATTGGTATCCTTTAAGTGACTATTTATTTGCTAAGTAATCGTGCACTAAATAAAACTGATACATTCAAAAAAAAAATTAAAAATTGTTAAGTAAAAAATAGTCAATAAGATATAGATTATGCCATTTTTCTTCGGTTGGGACTTAGTATTCTTTTTTAATATTTTATATTGGACAATGAAATATAAAGAAGTTAAAGAATAATTCTATACTTCTTTATTTTCATTTTTTTTAGTTTCATGTTGACTACGGAAGATTGAAAGAAATAAGAGATTCAAACCCTAATTTAAAATGAAATTATTTTCATCATATTGATTCATTTTTTATTCTTTAAACAAAATGATTTAAAAAAATATATATGTAACATCCTACTTGATAGTTAACCAGATCTATTTAAGGATACCTCATCACTTAAAATATGATAGTAAAAAAATAGATAAAAATAAAAAAATCATGAAGATTCAAAATAGGAATTTTTTTTATCTCAAGATAAAAAATATAATTTAAAAAAAACAGATGTGACTATCTCTTTGATAGTGGAGACACATAACATACAAATCATCATAATCAAGGTCACTAAATATTAAGGACAAAAAATATATTTTAATGCTTTTTATTTTCCAACAATAATCATTAAATTATTTTAGGTTACTTCAAATGATTTTATTTAACCAAATATTTTGATTTAAAAAAACGAAACTAGGTCACTATTCTCACCCAATTCTCACCTAATTAACAACAATTAATTCGTTAACAAGATACTACTTTTCACCAAATTCTCACCTAATTAACAGTTAAATAGTTAACAAATTTTTTTGTAAATTTTGATTTATGTATAGATAACGACCTTATAAAACTAGTAAATTCAGTATATAGAAAAGTCACACTTAATATATATTTTTAACTATGATCATGTAATTATTTAACCAAATTTCATACACTTCATGAACTATAATTTCTTTGCTTGAGTACTTAATACACAATTTGTCACTTCATTCTATTTCTTTTCTGAAATGCATACAATATATATTTAAAAATAAATAAATGTAATTAGTAATTCATATTTAAAACAACAACTTCCTTACAAAGAAGTGATAATTGTAAACTAACTTTTATATTTAAAATTTCACATGAAATCGTATTCATACAGGTTCCCGGAATTTTTTTTATATTTTTAAAATTTCACTTGAAGTTGTTTTTTTATGTAGAAACTATCACATAATCAAATAACATTAGACATAATCGAGTATGTTGTAATTCATAATTAATTATGTTAAGAGTCATCATTAATTATGTGCATAAATATTTTATTATGATTTAATTTTACCTATTTTATTATTATTTTAATAATTATACTTTTTAATATTAATTTATATATCTTAATAAAATAAATATTAAAATAATTTAATATTTATTTATAACGTCTTATAGTATAAAAATAATTAATTAACAAATTAAAATATTAGTTTATTAAGATGTTAACTGGGAGTTTTAAATGCAGATGGTATCAATGTATCAGATCAGTCCCCTTTAAAACAAAACAGCGTTGAACATAGACTCAATAAAGGAATTATCAATTGTAGTTGCTACCATACAAGGGGAATATTTTGTTTAGTTGAGAGAAAATGGGAAAAAATAGAAGATAAATTATTTATAGTTTTAAAATCGTGCTAACTAAATTACTCTAAAAAGTTATTTTAATTTTCATCCTCTTCTTTATTTCTTTCACTGAAAAAGAGAATCTATGCTAATTAGATATATATTGCATTGTAACTATAAAACATCACAACATTATTCTGGCCGCTATTCCTAATTCTGCAAACTCAGAAACTCTAATAGCAAGTGTTATCTTAAAAGTGAAGGTAAAGCGACAGTTGTTTACTTTCAGCATAATGTATAGAACTACATAAAGACAATCTCCAAACATGAAATTCTCACAATAGGAGAGAGTAAATCAATCAATAATGATAAATGTCTCTTGCCACTTTGTTGAAGCAATGTAAATATGTTAAGAAACTTGATCCATCTAAATATTTGTAAAGAATATGAAGAAGCACAAAATAGTCATCAATGATTGCTAATATGCAAAGAGGTAGGCCTTACTTCTAGTAGCAATGTATGGATGGTAAGAATACAAAATTGTGAGACATGACAGCACTCTTCATGAGACGCATTTAACTCTTGCAAATGTCAAAAAGCCTGTGTGACCTCGAGCTTCACCACAAGGTCTAGCCATGACAGAAGAAATAGAAGGACTGCCGCTGAGTATATAGCTTCCATCAGAGCATTGTCTCCTCTTGCTAGGAAGAGAACCAATAGGACCATTGCCATCCCCACTTAAGCTTTGCATTTTCTCTTCCCTAACTTCATATGTGCGTAACAGTACCTCAAATGTCCTTATATCTTTGTACAGAGGCAAACATTTCATGGGTATTCTATCAGTCTAATAATGCAAGCACAAAAGGATAATGAAATTAGGAAAATATAGGGGACACAGAAGAAAATGCAAAACTACCTGTGAAGCGGGTTTGGAGTGTTTCACATGTTCGTTGTACTTGTTCAATACAAGGAGAGAAAGAGCACAATGTGCCGTCATGTCTTAACACTTTTGCAGCTGAAGGAATGGTAAGCCAAGGTTGAGGTAGATCCAAAAATACGGAGTCAGCCATGCCTGTAAAATCATCAGGGAATCCTTCACCCTGAATGTCCCTAACCTTCACAGTGACTAAGCTGCTTAGACCTGTTCTCTCAAAATCAGCCCTACCAGGATGACAAAATTAAGTGAATATATTATGACATAGGAATTATTCAACATAACCTTGTGACTAAAAAAAGAGAGAGTAATTTACAGGGCAAAATATAGATTGGTTTCAGGGTAGACAGGAATCATTGTATGGTCTAAGAGCATAGCAGGGTACCGATATATCAAGTAGAATTAGAAGACAGCATCTTCAATTACGAACTACAGACTATCTGATCATTGAATATCTTGCCCACAATTCATGAGAATGACAAAACCACAGTGCAAAGCTAATAAAACTAGTTTAAATTTCATCCATGGCCAAAGTAATGTTTTAATTGCTATGATCTAATTACAAGTTAGCACACCATTTTGGATGATAGTGGAAAATAGATCCATAGAAGAAAACCAGAAGAAGCAGGCGAAAGCAACATGCAAATATATTAATACCAAACATCATTTTATGTCAATTTCTATATGGAAAATCACACAATTTCTTCCTTATTTCTTACCTAGCTGATTCAGCCCTTTGTTCATGGAAATCAAAGGTATTGACGTGTCCTGAAGGAGCAACTGCTCTTGCAAGTGAGGTGGTCAAAGATCCGCTACCAGTTCCAGATTCAAGAACCACACAACCAGGAACAACCTCCAAGTACGTGATAACAAAACTAATATCCGCAATATAGAGAATCTGAGTCCTGTGGTTTAATACCAGAGTCCACAATTCTGGTGTGGGAGCTAACAAGTACACAAAACCACCCTTACTACTGAATACTTTAGACCCAAACTGTTTTCCTATCCAATCTGAATGTTTAAAAACACCAAAACGATTCTGCAGGACTGAACCCTCCGACACAGTTACAGCCTTCATGCTGTCATGCTTTTCGTAAACAATAACCAAATCGCCATCACTAATTGATCGGTTAAATGATAACTTTTTTGCAGGATGACAGGCCAACATCTTAGAAGTCTTAAGTCTTTCAGATCAGTCAAAAGACACAATTATCTGATAACCAAAAAAAGAGAAAGAAACCAATAACATATATGATGTAATGTAGTGAAAGTTTAACACTCAAATCAATGTTGAAGACAACATCAACTAAGAACTTATGCGTTCTATTAGCCCCCAAAACAATACACAAAAGAAAACTGGAACACAAAACTTATTAAAGTAAAAGACAAAGATGAAAACTTGACCTACCCTAAACAAAATATATCTTTGTTTTATTATATGGGCAAACTGTAACGATGTTGCGTTGTGATGATAGTGTGGAGTGTGTTTCTAGCACAAAATCTCTTCTTTATTGATTTTCCAAACATAACTTTGACAAAGAAATTTAGGATAAAAGAAGAAGCAAAAATAGGCACACATTATTTGGCATGTAGGAAGAAGAAACGGCAAGAATGAATGGGGGCTGGAAACGAACCAGATAATTGAGTTGATGATGCGTTTAATATTTGTTCGTAAAGAAGAAAACTTGTGCGTCCTTCTCAGTGTTGAAGAAATTGGGTACGCCTCCGACCAGAGTTTGGAAGCTTTCCCTGTGTTTCGTGGACCGATAACGGCACTGGTTTAAACCAAGGGTGTTAACCTAAGATCCCAAATCAAAATATTAAAACCTATTCTTGTTCATCTCATGGCACACACATCATAAACCCCTCCCATCCAAATCAATTTATTATTTCATGAATATGTTGTTTTTAGTTTAAATTCTAGCAAAACGAACATGTTTTAGTTTCAATTTTTTTACAAAATATACTGTTAATTTCCCAACTTTGAGAGATTTTTATTTCAGTTACTATACAAATTCCTAGCCCACTATTTGAGAAGTTTTACAACTTATTTAAATAATTAACTTCTGCAACTAAATAAATAATATATATATATAAACAACTTTAAAAATAAAATAAAATACTAAAAATAATGATTATTTAAAAAAATTAAAATTATCTAATAATATATTTTTGTCTATAAAATACAAATTTGGTTTTATACACACAAAATAGTTTATGAACTAATTTTACCACGTAATAGTTAAGTTATAAACTAACTTTGTTACACACACTCTAGATATTACACTTCAGAAATATTACGTATAAATTTAAGATATCAATAAAAATAATAATAATAATTATGCCACAATTTTTTTATAAAGAAATAGTGCATTAAATTATTTAATGTGTCAATCATCTTAACAAAATAATATAGTTGAAAGACATGATTATTTATTAAATGTAACAAATGATCTGATATAATAATACATCCTCAAAATTTATTTATCATATTTTCTGACACATATATCATAAACATAAACATGTTTTCTATATTTATTTTAAATTATTTTTCACCTCATGCTTTACATTGTGTAGTAGATTTTAGTCTATTAAAAGAGAAAAAAAGATATATGATTTATTAAATATTCATTCCAATTTTATTTTATTTTGTGTTTAAGATCAAAAGGCTCAAAATACGAAAAAAAAAATCAAGAGTTTTAACATTCACAATCAAAGACTTTTTAATAAAAAACAAACCTATTTTGAATTATCTTTTTAATTCAAATAGTATTTGTTCTAGTTTAACTCTCTTGAATATTTTATCTCCAGCCTTAGGAGAATAAAAATGATATAGATACAATAAGTTAATTCCTGTTATTTTATCTTTTTGACAAAATGAAATTATATAATTTTTTAATTCTTAATTATTTATTTTTTACAAGTTTCTAACATTTATTTGCTCCTTGTATATCTCTAAATTATTTATTTTGATTTAAAAAAAAAATAAATAAATAAAATATTTATTTTGATATCCTATTTAATTATTTTTCTGTTTTGTTGATCTCATAATAGTGTATGAATCAGAGCTTCCATGTATTGACACCTGTCCTGTTGCACACTTGATTCATCCTTCAACTTAGATTATTCGAACATATATGATGCACTTGTTAGTGAAGATGTTGGATTTTTGGTTTCCAAGATAGAGCATGATGTGATGAGAGCTAGCAGGTCAATACTAATACTGTTACTATTACTACCACTTTATCACTTCTTTCTTTCTTTCTCATAACCACACTCAACATATCCTTCCACCAAATCCAGCAACCAGATTCTGGGCTGTCTGATTAAAAGGTGAAGAAGAAGCATCATGAGAGATTCATTACATCTCATGCCATTAATGGGTGGGCCTTCTCGAAGCTACGAGCCAAGCCCAACATCATCATCAACAGACCATGGGCCCCAACGTAGGTTTCTCACCAATTTTGTGGCTTCCATTACTGGCCTGTAGCCTTATAGCTATGTTTATGGCGACAAATTGCTTGCTTTCTCCCATTCCAGATTCCAGAGCAGTTCGCAATGTTCTATGCTTCAATTCATAAGATTCCTCCTCTTATTATTGTTATTCTATTATTATCACTTTCTTTCAATTATGCATTTTCATTAAACCATCTTCTTTTCTTCTTCTTTTTACTATTATTTCTTTCAATTATTATTACTGTTCAATTTGAATTACAGTTCAGATATTTCATTCTAATACCTCTTTTTTTGTGTATAATAACACAGATCCTTATTCTTGAAAGTCACAAGAATTTTTTAATATACTGTTTTCCTTAAGTATCTTTGCCATTTAAAATCAGTTTGCACATCAAAAGACGCACAATTATTTATTTTTAAATAGTTTAAATATTCATTTTTTTCTAAACATTAATTGCTCAAATCCATAATTGATTGATTTAAAATATAATTTCATACATTGAAATGTATATGTTTTCTTAAATTCTTAGAGGGTTTTCTTTCCTTGAAAATAAAACATGTCATTAGTTTCTCTATTTTTTTTAATTTAAAATATTTAGTTTTAAATAAATACACTACTTTAATGTTTTGAAATGAACAATTTTCAAAACTTGTACCTACTCAAATGGAAACACACAATTGTCTAAGCTGGATTGTCTTTAGATATTGCTCTGCGTACCACACGACCAAACCTCCTATTTTCCAGGGAAATAAAAAAATCCGTACACACAAATGTTATAAATAATACGTAGTACGAGACAAAATGTAAAAAAAAAAGAGAGAAGAAATTTATATGCAATGAACAAATTTTGGTGGAAATGATATAATTCAAAAGTATTACACAGCCGATGGATTTGTCCGACGCACACAGATACTTGGTAAGATAAAAATAACATTAGGTTGTCGTAATCGAATGGTTTTAGATTAGTAGTTAGTGTTAATAATTTAAAATGTGATCATGCTCCTATTAGACGTCAGCACATAACTGGGTTCATCAAAGAAAATATAAGAAAACATCAATGCCTCCATAGTTTAAAAAACCTAAGCTTCCGGTGTTATTTTAAACTATTATTTAGAACCCGCAATGAAAGAATTATAAAGTTCCTTCAAAAACATGTACTTAGTCAAAATGGTATTCATAATCTTTCAATTCAGCATTTAAAGACGTCCTTATAGAGTATTATAAAATTTTAACACTTTTACAATGTTGTTATTTTTTATTGTTAGAGATCCACATGTAATAGGATATTTTATAGGTAGATGGAAACTTAATCTTATAAATCAGTTTTATGAGATTGAGTTAGACTTAAATTTTACTGCTTAATATGGTATTAAAGTCATCTTTAAGTTTATTCTAACGAGTGTTAGTTGAACTTATCAAGTCACGCGCTATCGAACTATTATCAAAATATGTTATTTCACGCACGAACTCTCACACCCGATGTGAAGGAGGTGTGTTGAAAATCCTACTTCAATTAGATATTAGGATATTTGATAGTATAAATGTAAGTGTAAAATTTAAATCAACATTTTGATGAGATTAAATTATCCTTAAATTCCACTATTTATCTTTATCCTTGTATTTGATTAACATGATGTTGTTTATTTCTTAGTTAAAAATTGATAGAATTTGTCCATAATATGAGAGGTAGGGTTGCCAGCTATCAACTACCACAACTAATCTGATCGATCTATCTATCCACCCATTTTGTCAAGCAAATGCTCTCTTTTTTCCTTTTCAACTTATCTTCCAACTGTTTGATATCTCCCCATCAAAGTCACATGTATATAAGCTTCTTTCCACACAAACCTCTTTCACAAACCACCCAATCTCACCTTCTTCCTTCAACTATTCCTCCATCAAACCACCAATAACCCATCACTGCCATACCACAATCACAACAGTGAAGATGAACCATGTGGAGCATATCGCTTATGACATGGTCATGATCACTCTCTCCATATCTCTGATCGTTCTTGGCATCATCCTCTTCCTCGCTTGCAAGAAGAAACCCGTTGAATCCGAAGAAACCCTTCCCGTGAAGCTGTGTGCTCGTGCATACCCCTTGATGGAAGTTGATGCCGCCACCGGTGGCTTCAACCATAGGAGAATCATTGGGCAGGGTCGCTTAGGAACTGTGTATGCAGGGACACTGGAGAAAGAAGAGCTTGTAGCTGTTAAAAGGATTCACCCCGTTCTCGTGTTGAGCAATGCAGGGTTTGGTTTCTCATCCGTGTTGAAATGGCTCTCCTTGGCCCAACACCCCAACGTAGTTCCAATCATAGGGTTCTCAGAAGCACCTGGTGAGAGAGTTATTCTGATGGAGTTTGTGCACATGGCAAGCTTGGACTTCTACTTGCATCAAAACCAAGATGGGGCTTCACTTTTGGATTGGAACAAGAGGTTCAGGATTGCAGCTGGAGCAGCCAGAGGGCTTCAATACCTGCATGAAGTGGTGGCGCCAAACATTGTACATGGGTGTGTTAAGTCCTCTAATATTCTCATTGATGTCAACTTCTGTGCAAGGATTTCTGATTACGGGCTTAACTTTTTGGCACCTGTGGAAAAGAGAGGGCTAGTGGGGTATGTGGATGATGAATATTGGAGTGAAAGAAGGGGTGGTGGAGCTACCAAGGAGAGTGATGTTTATGGGTTAGGGGTGATCCTGCTGGAGCTTTTAACTGGGAAAGGGTGTGAGGGAGGGTTGTTGGTGAAGTGGGCATTGCCTTTGATTAGAGAAACAAGTTTTAGTGAACTTTTGGATCCTAGGTTGGTCATTCCTTCTGACACCAAGCCTCTGGTTAGATTAGCCAAAGTTGCTTCAGCATGTGTTGGTAACTCACGAAAATGTAGACCTTCTGTGGCTCAAGTGGCAACCATTTTGAACAATTTAGAAACTGAACTGTGCCTCTGATCCCCATCATCATGTAGTCAAATTGATGGAGCTTCAATTTTGTACCAAGAAAATGGATTCCAAATCACTGTCTTATCTTATGGTTATTTAATTGGTGAGAAAATTGGTGGAATTTTGAGGAAAATTATCCCAAATGTTGTGTTGTGAGAATAATTTTTGTTGGGGAATTTTGAATTAGAGAGGTGGGACGGTGGCGTTGTCCTTAGGGCGGTGAGTATTAATCTGTGGTTCCGTGTAGCATGGGGATCCTTTTAGTCATGAAAGTGACCTTTTTTTCCATTTCTTTAATTCTTAGTTTCCCCAAACTTTTAATGTGTCCATATGTACCTATTTTTCCAGCTTCTAATTAGGTAGCCATATGCAACGTTGTACATTTTTTTATAAATTAATATAGGTGCTGTCTTTTAGTTTACAGACACTATCGCTTACCAAAAAGGAAAATAATAGGAAACAAATAGCATAAATTAAATGGGAATCTTTTTAGTTTGATATGATGTAACCATGTCATAATTGGACTTGGGCTAAGTTAGCCTCATTGGGCTCAACCCATCTATTTTTTTTTATAACTTTTTTAATGATTGAAACTAGGAGAATTTTTCATATTAAGAATGATCGCACTGTTTATCTTTTCATTTTTAAATACATTAATAAATAACATATTTGTCTATATATATATGGATATATTTTTTAATACACTAAAATAAACATTACAATAAAACAAAGAGACAAGATGATGGAAAACAATGTTAAGAATTAAATTCAATTTGAATTTAAACATTTTGTTTGGAAAGATGGAGAAAACAAAATAGCAAAATTTATTTAGAAAATTTTAGATTAATACTCTTTTTTCTAAACATATGGCCATTTTTTTTATAAAGAAGATTAAAACCGGTATAATGTTTTTTAGGAATTACAAATACAAATTGATAAATAAAAAAAAAACGTCTTTAACCGTTCTTCATTTAGAATGATTTCACGTGACTGGGGAGATTAATTGCCAAAAGTAAATGGCGCAATGATTTTTTTTAATATCTTAATTTAAAAAGAGAAGTGATAGAGATAGTTTTTATAACACTTTTTTTATTAACTAAAATGTATCAAAAATAAAATCTCATTAATAAACTACGAGGCAATTAAACTCATTAAAAAAGATAATGATTTACAGACAAATTCTTCAGTGTATGACTTAAGATTGTTACATAAGAAATAAAAGCAAATATAATATTATTTACACAAACATTAATAAAATTAGTTTGGGTAGATGATAAGTTTCAAGTTTATAAGATAATTTATTTGATTAAAAATGCTTGTTAAATTAGTTGATAAATATAAATTGACAAGTTGAATCCATAAGTGTAAACATGACTTTGATTCACTATGATTTGTGATTTATAATAAAATCGTTGTTACAAACATAATTTTATCCTTTTTATTTAAGTTTTATAATAAAATATAAAAAGTTATTAATTATAAATTTATATTAAAATATTAAATTATAAAAAATTAACAAATATATAAATCTTAAAATTATGCAATGTAGCATGAATTTTAATTGAATAATATATTTTTTTTCTTTTTAAATTTCATTATGTTGCATAAGTTTTTTAATGAAATAATAATGTTTTTAAAATCTACCATTGAGAAAAAAAAAATATTTGGGCCTTCGTTTGGTATAAAAGTTTCTTAAAAAACCTTACCCATTTTCATAGGTTTTTACTTCCTGCACCCGTATCATTATCAAATGCACCTTCATTACTAGAAAACAAATTAAATTACCCTCTCTCACTACAAAGAAAGAAGAGGAGATGGAGAATGTTTACACATGAAGAAAAAGAAAAGAAAGTGAACGTACTGTGGTTAAGAAAGTTTGTTATAGAAAACTTATTTAAAAAAGACATTTTTGAAAGATATTATAACGGTCTTCAAATTATGTTTTATAAAACTTGTTTCGAAATGTATTTCATGATTTCTACAATTTAATTCCAAAAATTTCTAAGTAATTAATCTGAAAGTCACTTCAAAGAAAGGTAAAATAGTCGTGGAGGTGTGCCAAGAAATTGGGGGGTGCATGAATAAAAAGTCATTTTCATCCTATGAACAGTCAGTCAGCTACGCTCTAGAAAATCTGAAATGTTAAAATCTCAGGAAAATAAGAGTTTTTTTACTTAAAATAAAAGTTTGTAGTCTACTTGTTAATTTTTATTAATTAATGTATTTTTGTTCGTATTAACAGGATTAGTTAAATGTGTGTATTTAAAATATATATTGCATTTACACAAAAAATATATTATATTTTAGTTATATCTTAATATAAGTTACTTTAAGATAGTGTGGAATTCTCATGTCTTACTTTTCTTATTTATCAAATAATATATTGGTGCGTGAATTAATAAGTAATGAATTTTATCATTTTAACTAAAATTATTTAAAATTTCTTCGTATGTGATTTATTATTTTTAATTGTTGTTTTCAAATTTCATATTCAAATAGGTTAAAAGATTATTTTGGAATGACATTTTCTAGAATTGACAAAAAAAAAACACTTCTACGCAGGTTATAATATAAGTCTAAATTTATGTGTCCAAACATACTTATACATATTAAGTATAATCTCAAACAACAATTAAAATAATAATAATAATAATAATAATAAATTATTATTATTATTTATAAAGTTCAATATAGATTAAAAAAATTGAACAACTGTAGAATCATCACTTTCTTAACTTAAAAAAAAAAACTTTTTAAACTAATATACTTTTAAAAATAGTCTTGACTTTACTTAATAAATCAATAAAATCTTATATAAGCTTATTTAACCCATGAGCATTTCAACCTAATATTCTTTATGTGTTTTGTTTGGATTGGGAGTGAAAAGTTGAGAGTGTGAGGATATGAGAATAACGTGTAGAGAAAGTTGAATGTGTTTGGATTAAGGTATGATATGTGAGAAAAATTTACTGAAGTATGTAAGTGATCTGATGATTATAAGGATATTTTGAATTAGTTTTAATGGTGTAAAATGTAATATTACACATTTAACCATAATTGTCACAAGTCTAATTGCATGTCTTTTCTTAAAATAACAGACCCAATTGATTATGAAGAACATGTTAACAATACAATTGATTCTCCCCTTTAATAGATAAAACATAGTTGATCATCTTCCAAAAAATAGAAGATAATCGACTATGTCTTATGCTTATTCGATTATGAACTGATTTTTAGGGCATAATTGATTAGGTATGTTGTGTTTTTCTAGTTATAATCGATTAGGCACTGTGAAAATTCATGAAAATGTTTAACCTGACCTCGAAGATGCACGTCAAACTCGTGAAAATGGCACACCTCACTAGCTTTCGCACTCTACTTACTCACCAAACTCTCCAAATCGAATTACCCAATCAATGGAAATGCATATGTGTTGTGTTTCCGAGATTGATGGTTATATAAATAAGAGCTCGTGAATGCAACATATTTATGATTCAAACCTATAACTAGGACAATGCATTGAAGACAGTCAACGAGATTCCCTGTGTCAAAGTAAAAAAATTGTGCATGCATGAAATTATGTGATATTTAAAAATTAATAATAACATAATTTGATATTAATAGTAATTTGTATAATATATTAGTAGTAATTTGATATACATCGGACAAAACCATTATTCAATATAACATGATTAATTAGTAAATAATACACGATAAACACCATTTATAATATGATTACCAAAACTTGGACAGTCCTAATCATCCATACCTAGGAGACCCAAGATAACCATTATAAATAGATATGTCTTTAACTCAGACTCAAAATAATTTCAACATCAAAGTGTAATTGAAGTTATTCTTACTAAAATCTAAAAGACTTAAAAATAAATATCGAAAAGCTAATTGAAGTTATCCTTACTAAAATCTAAAAGATTTAAAAATAAATACTTAACGATAGAAAAGCTAAGTATAAAAAAAAATCTAATTAAAATAAATTCAACATTGTACTAATAATATTTAATAAACAAGACTTTTATTAAGCAAATGTCTAAACACACTGTAGTTAAAGACTTAAAAAATATTTTGTATTAAGAATTACATTACACATTAGAAACCATGGAAATATATAACACATTGTTAGGCTTCCCAAGTTGTTTATATGCTTAGAGATTGATCCCAAATTTAAGATAAATTCACCTATGGTAGGTAATATCTCCTTTCAAACTTAATATATATATATATATATATATATATATATATATATATATATATATATATAAAATTATAAGTCTATTAAGTCAAAAGCCCCATCGATCATAAATAAAAAGATATACTAAAACATTGTGATAAAAAAAACTTATGTTTGGATACAATTATACATATCCAGATTTTGAAGCTTTGACTAGAAATTATCTCGCGGCAGTAGTTGTTACTATTGTGGGATCCACCATGGCCAGAGTGTGATCAAATTTAGTATATACATGTTCACGAAAGTTGGTGTTTATGTTCTTTTAATTCTCATAATAACTTGGAACACGCTCAAAATATTATATATATCTATGTTCTACATTTATAACATCAAAATATTATTGGAAAAAAAAACTTGTATAATTGTAAAAAGATGATAAAATAATGAATGCAAATGGTTGTATAAATTTATTTAAAGTATCAAAATATCATTATTAGAAAGATGCACAACCATAATTTGAATATGTGATTCTTCCCTAAACAAAAACAACTTTACAGAATTTGATCCATGACATTGTAATTCTTTAAATTACATTGTAAAAATTAAACAAGGAAATATCATCAAATTCACATATTTGATTAAAACAATTCTTAGGGTGACGGGATGACGTATGGTGTTTCTTTGATAGGTATTACTTTTTTTTAAGGCAGTTAGGATTGATAATCAAATTTACATCAATATTTTTATGCAGTTTTTTTCTAAATATTTTTATTTTAGGTATTAGAAAAATTAAATTATAAATTTACGAAAATACGAGACAAAGTTTAAATAAAAGAAATCATTATTTTAAGTAAACTTATATAATTTTGGTCATACCTAATGTCATAATCCCTACGAATAAAAAGCTGGGAAAGATTCGTAGTCACTCGTTGCAAATCCCTTGTGCGTATACTATACGTATTCCGCGGAAAAATCCTCGTTAAAAAAAGCAGCAAAAAAAAAGAAAAAAAAAAAAGAAGCTTAACGCCTAAGCTTCTCTTGAGTTGCGTGGCTTCTCGGAGAAGTTCGCAAAGACGTGTCGGCGGATGCCAAGTGGAAAATTATAACTAATCAATGGCCATGCTTCTCTGTGGCCGCGTCTATTCTTCCTACTTTGAAGTCAACATCTTAAACAAATCATACCATTCCAAATCAAATTTGACTTCAATGGAAATTGACAAAAACATCCCTTGGACGTGACCTGTCACCTCTTCATCCCAATCATCGAAATGACAGCAACTGTCCTGTACCATAGCAGAATATTCTCTCCTCTAATGGAAAAATAATAAGATGCCTAAACCAGATATAGCAAAGAACACGTTGAAAAATATGTAATAACTCGTTACAAATCAATGAGCGTTGCATGTCTTTACACGTAACATAAACACTATGAACTGAAACTGCATCTATTAAGCATAGTCCTTGAAATTACTCCACCAACATACACATTCATTATTAACGTTGTCTATCTTTTTAAGACAATGGTTAACACGTTGTGAACCAAACTTTGAACACATTTTCGCTCTGTCCATAGACAATATACGAGGAATGATAGCTGTGAAAGGAAATTAAAAGTGCAGCGCCAGAGATATTCACCATTTTAATTCTGAATTCTCCTGAACAAGCCAAATAATTGACTCATATTTCGTTATATTCTTCAATAATATTATTTATCTGTTCCCATATACATGTATGACGTGTATGAAATTTTTACATATCTTTTACTGCACTCAAATTAAATTTGACACTGCACCTCAAAACACACACACTTTATAGAGAGGTGAAACGTCGTAAGAAGAATCGGGTACGCACCTCTTTGCCACCATCTTTTTAACTCCGGATGCATTTCATAATCACATAGTTCAACAAGACCAAAAATAAATAACTTATTTTATATAAACTCAAAAATAAATATATGAAATAAAATAAATCATAAATTAATTTACATATGAACTAAAGTTTACCTTCATAATTTTACTTTGTAAATGTCAGAAAAAGTGTCTAGTTTTTAAAAATAAACACGGAGCTTACGCTTCTTTTTTGTTTGTAAGGTTTTAATATTCATGTATAATAATGATATACCCTTTTAAAATTGGTTAATTAGGTAAAGTGCAATTATTTATTTTTGAAACTTAACCAGGCCGCACTTATTCCTTGGTACAAGCGTATATACGAACCAAACGTGGTCTCCAAGCTACTTTTGCCTATATTTAGACCCACCCTTTATTTCTCTCCATTTTATAATCTCTATATACTCTTCCTCTTTCTCTCTCTCTCTCTCTGAACAAGACCCAACCATCAAACTCACTTCAATAATTGAATCGTAGAGAACACATACAGAGGAAGCAAAACTGGAATCCTGGTACGATTAAATTCTCCCTCTTTCAACTATAGAAGTTGATTCATAATAAACCAGTTCCAACAGATACAAGCAACTAGCTTTACCTTTCTTAACCCTTTTTCATCTTTTTTTTTTTTATATTTTAAAATAGTGTAGGAGGGTTTCGCTTTGAGATATATTTGCATGTGCAAAAGGAAATTAACAGAAAGATGACATGGTGCAATGACCCTGATGAAGAGAGGAGGATTGAATCAATCACGCCAACTATGATTATCTCTCAGAAGACTGATGTCAGTGACATAAAACTCTCCGAAGAAATTCGAACTGTAACATGCCCCTCGTGCGGTCATACAATTGAATTCAAGGATCAGGTACTACCACATACTTAAATGTTTCTAATTCTAATCCTCACATACTTATGTTTCCTTAACCTTTGTATGTTTCTGCTTTCATCTTTTTAAAAGTTGTTTTTTTTTTCGCACCGTCTTTAATTACTTTGTATTGTACGTGTGATGAACTATTAGGGTGGAATTCATGAGTTGCCGGGGTTACCAGCTGGAGTGAAATTTGATCCAAATGACCAAGAAATACTAGAGCATTTAGAGGCAAAAGTGGCGTCTGATGCATGCAAGCTTCATCCCCTTATTGATGAGTTCATACCAACTCTTGAAGGCGAGAATGGGATTTGCTCTACGCACCCAGAAAAACTACCAGGTGCTTGATGATTTGCTTTATTTCATTTTTAATTATTGTTTTTTGTCTAATTAGTAGTTTAGTGTAGTGTTTTGGAATACCTATTTGAATATATGTTATGTACGCATCAATGAAATTCTCATTTATTGGGAGACACGTCTTGCTGTGCACGATACCGCATGCATGAAATTAATTGTTTTAGAAATGGAATGATTTTCTCTTTGAAAAATATCTCTAATCATAAGGCGGCTGAATATGACAGCAGAACATTTTATGTTCTTTGTATGAAATCAGATCTAAGAATTATAACATTTTTTTTTTGTTTAAAATTTAAAATGGCCTTTCTAACTTATTTGAAGATATGTAGTCCAAATTTGAAGACGTGTTAGAAATTGTGGCATGTATGTGAAAGTTGGATAGCCTGAAATAAAAATTGATAGCAGTCCAATATTGTGTGTTTCTTGATTCGTTGTTTTGCAATTGTAGCAAAGAAAAGTTTCCGTTGAGTCCTTGTATATGTGGTTCTTAAGATGATATGTTGAAACAAAGAAACACATAAGCACGCATACATATAACTAACTTCTTGTTCATGTATGTTGCAAGAAAGTTCTTAAGTTAGCAATGGCTACCTAACTCAAAATTGGCATCCTATCTTACACTAATTACCCATCTAGCAAGAAAAATAAATAAATAAATAAATGAGCCTTAATTATGAGAATTTTTAATTTTATTGTATGTCACATTTCAACATACCCAAAACAACATTTTGCTGCCTTGTTACTCTAGTGGGAGCTTTCTCAACTTTTTACCGTATAATTTTTCTCCCACATTTTTTATATTTCTCGCTTTTTATTTCTATATTTCTTTTTACCTTACTTATTGTAATACATAATATGAGGTATATATATTTATATTTTCACCTTATATGTATATACCCGCATTTTATTTTATGATAGAATCGATTTCAAAACATCAATTACTTATTGAAAGGGTGTAATTCTGTCCACATCCTTGAGGATGCAAGGGATGTCAAATTGGTGGAATGAAAAGGGAGGGAAAAAATGGGTGAAATTGATGTGATATAATCTTTTCCTCACATCTTATTTAAACCTTTTATATTGATTATATAATTATAAAATGTAATTTATAATGATTTTATTGATTTTTTTAATTATAATTATCTTAAAAATTGCATTAGTAGTGTGATTGATAATGTAAAACTTTTTATAAATGTATAATTACTAAAATCTTAGTTTTTTATGACGACATTTATAACTGATAATCAAAACAATATATCCTTAAGCTTAAGCCATTTTCTTTTCTTTTTCTATGATGCTTCAACCACGCCCTTAATTTAATTGAATAGAGCTAACAATTCATTCAGCATTGATACATATAAATATACGCATACTTTATCAACTCAAACAACAGAATAAATGTTAAAGGAATTTCGATTATGTTATATATATATATATAAACTACAAAATTTGTTGTCATTCATTCGTGGTATGAGAATATGTACTTTTGGGTAGATCTCACATTTCTTTCCATTCATACATCACTTGTACACGTAAAAGAAATTAGCATAGACTTTATTGAAACAATCATCCTTTCTTATTTTATTTTTTTCTTAACAACCAAACTCTATTTCTGAAAAGAAAGAAAAAAAGAGAGAAAATATTAATATAATAAATGATTATACTACTTTGTTACATAATCATCTTTCTTCTAATTACTCGCCGTAATATACAGAAGAAAGTATAAAAAAAATAGCTTACATTATAGATACTGTCTCACCTAATCTATTATTGTTATTAACTTCATGCTTGAACTCCAATATTCTTAGTAACCTTATCATTGAATTGGCAATATGGTAATGATAAAACTTTTATTTTCTCTGTTTATCTTTCTTCATTGTATCATATCAGCTGTATATCTATGTATATAATTTCCTTAATAACATTCATCAATATAAAATATTTCATTAATTATTACTATATCACTCTCTTTTTATTATTAATCTAGCTGCTCCTTTGAGCAATTCACCTAAGATAATAAAGTGACTAGTCTCAATTGATGAGAAAATCAATGATTATTTTTTATTAGTACATACGTATAATAAATTATGAATAATGCATTAGAAAATGAACTGTTCATATATATATTTATGTCATTATTTTGCTTTTGTTTCCTTTAGAAGACAACATTCTTTCACTATACGTCTTTGTCCAGAAAATAGTATATATGTTGCGTTATTATGCATGTATAAATTTCGTATGACCAAATGTTTATTTACAATTGTATGAAACAACGTAGGAGTTAGCAAAGATGGACAGATCCGGCACTTCTTTCACAGGCCATCAAAAGCATACACAACTGGAACAAGGAAAAGAAGAAAGGTCCACACAGATGAAGAAGGAAGTGAAACAAGATGGCACAAAACGGGAAAAACTAGAGCCGTTTTTGCAGCTGGTGGTGCTGTCAAAGGTTTTAAGAAAATACTAGTACTCTACACCAACTATGGCAGGAAAAAGAAGCCCGAGAAGACTAATTGGGTGATGCATCAGTATCACCTTGGCAGCACTGAAGAAGAGAAAGATGGAGAATTAGTTGTTTCAAAGATCTTCTATCAGACACAACCCAGACAATGTGGTAATAATCCCATTATCACAGAGGAGCCGTACCAAAAAATGATGAACATTAATGATGGAAGTGGCCACAACAACAATACATCAGCACCTAAAACTGCAACTCTTGTGGATCGCTACAATGCTCCTTACATAAATTATGGTAATGAGCATTTGAGTTATAACAACTTGGTTGTTGAAGCTGATGGCTCTTATATTCGCTATGCAATGGATGCAAAGAAAGCAAGAGTTGAAAGTAACAGTGGGAAGAGCTTCTAGGAAGTGTGAGAATGATTATTTATTAGGTAGATTTGGTTGATATAGGGTTTCCTAGTGACAATGATTAGGTAGATGTGCTTGATATAGGATTTCCCAGTGACAATGATTAGATAGATGTGCTTAATCTAGGGTTTCCCTTACTGATTAAATTACAGTATTTATTTATTATTGGAGGAGTTAGAACGAAGGAATTATGGTTGTAAGTAGGACTTTAAAATAAATAAAAAGTTGTACTTTCAATCACGATTTTAATTCAGATAACATTTTTATTTAATTTGAAGTATATGTTTTGTGATATTCACGATTTTAATTCACGATTTTAATAGCAAAGTGTTGTGCTATTAAACATGTTTTGTAAATTTTTGTTGTTGTTTTTCTTACACTACAAGGAAATCATCAATATAAACCAATTTTTAGATATAAAAATAATTAGTTATAATAGAAACTAAATTAGATACCGTTTTAGAAACTAAAAAAAATTTGTTTCTAAATTAATTTCTATTATTTTCTATTATTGTTAAATAGTTTCTAAATTGGTATCTAATTAGCAACTAAGATTTTAACTACCAATTATTTAATTTTTAAATTTGGTAGCAAAAATCTTGATTGCTAATTAGCTATCAATTTAGAAACTATTTAACAATAATAGAAATTAATTTAATTACTATTATAACTAATTATTTTGGTTTCTACAAATTGGTTTCTATTTCATGTGACTGGACATTTTTTAATTTTATAATTTTTTTAACTCGTGTTTCCTCACATGTTTTTTTTAATTTTTTTAATTTTTCTATTGCTTATTTAATTTTTATGTTTTTTTATTTTTTAAATTAAGTATTTATTTATATAATCTTTGAATGTATTTAAAATATTAATATAGTGAAATATGTTTAAATGAATTTTAAAAAAATAGTTAAATATTTAATTAAATATTTTAAAGAAATTACTTATTATGTTAATTGAATAATTTTAAAACATTCAAAGCATTGTCGATAATATATATTACCATTGAAATAAAAGGAAAAATAAATATTTAAAAATTTATTTATCATTATGGACAATTTTTCTGATTGGAATATTCTGTTCCAATATTAAAAACATTTTTTTTACATTATTTTTAACAATTGATTTCCCGATAATATTAAATTAAATTCCTGTTGCTATGATTTTTAAAATAATTAAAAAAAATCTTTCTTACATGCACAATGATAAATAATTTCTTTAAATATTTTTTTTCTTATTTCAATTTATCTTTTAATAATAATAAATATTTTAATCATATTGTTTTTAAATTTTTTAAAATTGCATTCATTTAATATAATTAATTAAATTAACTATAACAGTTTTTTTTTAAATTCATCTAAATATATACGACATTTTAAGGTATATTTATTTTATATTTAAACTCACATTATCATTATTCTAACCAACATTTAGGTAGACAATATTATTACGCATTAAATTCTAACGTTTTTTTTATTCTTTATATATCCACAAAACATCTAGTTAAGAATTTGTCACGTTAATATGTTAGTAGAAACATTATTCACTAATTAATAACTTATTGACTAAGGTTACCAATAACTTACGCGACAAGATGTAGAATATGTGAAGTTTGAATAACAAAAATTGGAAACTGCTTTCTATACCTTCTTATCCATTCTGCGTACTATAGCCAGAACAAACCAAACAACAAATTAAGTACAAACAAAACACCAAAAGAAACAAATATTTCTTTCGAGAAGTTTGAAATTTTCATCTGGCTTATATTTAAATGGGAAAGATTTAGAGAATAAATTTTTTTAATCAACATTGATAAATTCTGGCTAATGTTAGTATAATTTTGTATTGATGTTGAGATTTTTTTAACTAATGTAGGTTAGAGTTTTTCCATCACCATATATAAATTATTTTCTAATTAGTATTAGTGGAATTATTTATCTGGGTCAAAACTATTTATAGGCTGATTTTTGTAAGAGTTTTCTTAACCGACATCACTAATATTAATTTTTAAGTGTAAACTGTATTTTTTTTTTCATTAAAGTTTGTAGTGATTATTATTTATTGGTGTCTTCATTATTGAAGTGGTAATTTAGATTTGGTGATAATTGAATATTATATTGAAATAAGAAAATTTAAATCTATTTTCTTTATCTAGACAAAATTATTTTAAAATAAAAAAATTTTAAAATTTATATATTTAAAATTTCTTAAAATTATGAAATTCTTTGTAACAAAGTTTTCTTAATAAATTATAGTAGATATAAAAATAATTTTACTTACTATTTTAAAATGTAGTTTTTAATCTATTTCTAATTATGTGTTTCTTATACAAATATAAATTCTCTTTCTTAAGTTGGATGTTTAGTAGTCAACAAACTTGATTACTACAAAACATGTCCTGATTAGTTTGTGATTGGGCTGTCATTAGTTGTTTGTTGTATTTATGTAAAGTTAATACCTAATAATAATGTTCTTGCTTTTAAAGACTTTTCTCATATCTACCATTTGCATACCTACTTTTCTTAAAATTATAATTTTGCTTGATTATTGCAATTACTATTTTGTGAACATCTCCATTGGAATTTACCTGCTAAGAAACCACAAGCATATTAGCCTGCAAGTTACCTCATCAAACAAGCTCTCTCAACAATAACAAAAATAACAACTATTAAAAATGAATAATATAAAAAAATTATATTTATCTTAATATTTTTTATATCGACTAAAAATAAAAATATTTTTTAATATACAAGTAAACAAAAATAATAACTGAAAATAAATAATGTTAAAGATTTTATATTGATTAAAAATATTTCATGTAGTAGGTATTTGAGTTAGATTGAAAGTTAATTTTTTAATAAATAATGTAAATGTATAAGGTATAGATGGAAAATGTGAATGACTTTTACAATTTCTAACATTTACATCTATTATTTTTTTTTATATAAATTGAAACATCATTTATATTTTAAATTTATTTATTTTATTGCTTTGGGAAGAGTTAATCATTAGTAACATAGAAATCTATACATAATGTATAACTGCGATCAATTTTCCTACTTTAGTGAATTTTTCACCACCTTTAACACATTTAAGTGGAGGTATCCTTCCCCCACCAAAAGAAAGATTCCACAAACCTATTAACAGAGATAAATCAAAGGAGTGCTTCGAGGTAGTTGCAACATTTACAAAGATCAAAGAGAAAGAAATCAGCGAGGTATGAAGAAACAGAGGAGAGGTGAAGCACGGTGTGAGAGAAAGGGA